>Ga0206997_10004_pt1 | contig 86313 bp, 90 predicted proteins | sample Alteio_BWMinCont_3_FD_153478 | JGI IMG/M metagenome (GOLD analysis project Ga0206997, IMG submission 153478) | Enriched cells from forest soil in Barre Woods Harvard Forest LTER site, Petersham, Massachusetts, United States -... | ecosystem: Environmental > Terrestrial > Soil > Temperate forest >...
AAAACCTCATGAAAAAATCAAAAAATATGAAATTAAAACTACAATTAGTATTAGGTACTGCTATAGCAATTACCTCTATGGTACAGGGTGCTTATGCACAAGACGACCATCATGACCAACACGGCATTGTTGCCGATACAACAAAAAAAGTTTCTAAACCTATAAATAAAGAAGGTTTTAAAATAAATTTTAACGAAGACGGAAGTAATTATGCCAGAATTAACTTTACCAGTCAATTGTGGTTAACAGATAACCAAAACAACCCAGGTTCACTTGTAAATGGTGTACCAACATCAAACTCGTATCAAGCGGCATTAAGACGTACCCGATTAACTGTTTCAAGTCAGCTTACCGATAAGGTTTTTATTTTTGGTCAAATAGGTTCTGATGGTATCAGTAGCTTAACAGGAGGCCGTAGTGTACCATTGCAGTTTTTAGATATGACTGTTGAATATAAACTAATTGGTAAATGGCTTAGCCTTGGTGGTGGTTTATCTGGTTGGGATGGTCTTTCGAGATATTCGAACCCTTCGGTGCCTTCTATTTTAGGTTTAGATATGCCTTTGTACCAACAAGCAACTGTTAACATTACAGATAACACAGTACGTATGCCTGGTATATTTGCTAAAGGTAAATTAGGTAAATTAGATTACCGTGTTGCGGTAAACATTCCTTATCCTACAACTACCAATACAGCATTAACCCAATCAGTAACTGTAACTTCAACTACAATTAACCCACAATTTAATGCATCTACATTTTCACCAAATAAACTTAGCCCACAATTGCAAGGTTATTTTATGTATCAGTTTTTAGACCAAGAGTCTAACTTAACTCCGGGTACAGTAGGTTCTTACTTAGGTCAAAAAAGAGTGTTTAATGTTGGTGCAGGTTTCCGTTACCAACAAAATGCTATGTGGCATGGTGATTATACCCAAGGAGGGGCTACTGCAGCAACACAAACACTTAGTATAAAAGATACAGCCAGAACTGCTATGTTTTTATGGAACATAGATGTGTTTTATGATGCGCCTATTAATAAAGATAAAGGAACTGCTATTACTGTTTATGCAGCTTATTCTAACTACGGTTTTGGACAAAACTATATAAGAAACAACAACCCTTTAAACCCTGCAACAGGAGTTGCTGCTAACCCGGTAAATAATGCTGCGGTTAACCCAATGGGTAACTTTAACCCAGGCTTGTCTTCATTTAGCGGTGCAGGTAACCAGTACCCAATGATTGGTACAGGTAGCATATACTATGCGCAAGCAGGTTATTTATTACCTAAATTTAATAACGGCACACAGTTTCAACCATATGGCCAGTTTATGTATGCAAGTTACCAAGCTTTAAAAGATCCTGTTGTACTTTGGGACTTAGGTGTAAACTATTTAATTAAAGGTCATAACTCAAAATTCTCTCTTGATTATCAAAGCCGCCCCGTGTTTAACATCAGCACAAGCGATTACCAATTGCATGAAGTTAAATCGGCAAGAAGAGGGATGATTGTTTTACAATACCAAATTTCTTTCTAAGCTAACGTAACAATAACTTAACATTTACATTACAACAATACAAAGTGTAAGTAAGTAATTTGTAAAATAAAAAAATCAAACATGAAAAAAACAACCTTATTATCTTTATTCAGCATTAGTGTTGCTTTGTTGGCTACTTCGTGCGGCGGAAACAAATCAGAAAAAAAAGCAGAGGAAACAAATGGCGCAGCGCAAGAGCAAAAACTTGCGGGTGCAGTTAACATAGACGGATCGAGCACCGTATACCCTATTACAGAAGCGGTTGCCGAAGAGTTTAGAAAAGTACAAGCCGATATTAAAGTTACTGCAGGTCTTTCGGGTACCGGTGGTGGCTTTAAAAAATTTGGCAGAGGTGAAACTGATATCAATGATGCTTCTCGCCCAATAAAAAAAGCAGAAGATAGTTTAGCTAAAGCTAATAATGTAAGTTATGTTGATTTAATGATTGCTTACGACGGACTTGCTGTTGTTGTTAACCCTAAAAACGAGTGGTGCAAAGACATTACTGTTGCTGAGCTTAAAAAAATGTGGGAGCCTGCTGCACAAGGAAAAATAAAAAAAATGGAACCAAATACGTGCATCATGGCCTAATGAAGAAATTCATTTATTTGGTGCAGGTGTTGAAAGTGGAACCTACGATTATTTTACTGAAGCAATTGTTGGTAAAAGTCACTCAAGCCGCGGAGATTATACCGCAAGCGAAGATGACAATGTACTTGTACAAGGCATATCATCAGATAAAAACGCACTTGGCTTTTTTGGTTTAGCTTATTTTGAAGAAAATAAAGACAAATTAAAATTAGTTGGTGTTGATGATGAGAAAGACGAAAACGGTAAAGGACCAATGACTCCTTCTATCGAATCAGTTAAAAATAAAACTTACGCTCCATTAGCTCGCCCATTGTTTATTTACGTAAACAGCGCTGCCGGAAAACGTAAAGAAGTACAAGCATTTGTAGATTTTTATATGGATAACACAGGTGCTTTAACTAAGCAAGTTGGTTACATTCCGTTATCTGACGAAGAAACTGCAAAAGAAAAATCTAAATGGGCTGATTTTGTAAAATCGGTTTCAGCACAATAGTTTACTATTTAGGTTACTATCATTCTATTGATTAATAACGTAACCCCGGAACAAAACGGGGTTACGTTTTTTATACCATGAGAAATAAAAAAGAAAAAATAATTGAAACCATTTTAATGTTATGTGCCGCGGTAAGCGTGCTAACAACCATTGGTATACTTTGGGTTTTATTATCTGAATCTTCCAGCTTTTTTTCAAAAGTTTCGCTAAAAGATTTTTTAACTGATACAGAATGGACCCCCCTATTTGCCGAAAAACATTTCGGTATACTGCCATTAATTGCCGGCACCATGCTAACTACTTTTATAGCTATAGTAATTGCCTTACCAACAGGTTTATCTATTGCTATTTATTTAAATGAGTACGCTCCTAAAAAATTTAGAAAAGTTGTAAAACCTTTATTAGAAGTGCTTGCAGCCATACCAACTGTTGTGTATGGTTATTTTGCATTAATGGTGGTAACTCCTTTTCTACAAAAATTTATTCCGGATATGGCGGGGTTTAACGCCTTATCTCCGGGCATTGTAATGGGTATAATGATTATACCTATTATCTCTTCGCTGAGTGAAGATGCTTTGTATTCAGTTCCAAAAGCATTACGCGAGGCATCTTACGGCATGGGAGCAACACGCTTGCAAACAGCTTTTAAAGTTTTAGTACCCGCTGCTACATCGGGTATAACGGTATCTATTATATTGGCCATTTCAAGGGCAATTGGCGAAACTATGATTGTTGCTATTGCAGCAGGTCAGCAGCCACGCCTTACTTTAAACCCTTTAGTGCCTATTGAAACAATTACTACGTACATAGTACAAGTTAGTTTAGGTGATGTTGTACAAGGGTCGCTTGAGTATCAAACCATATTTGCAGCAGGTATAGCCTTGTTTGCACTTACGTTTGTACTTAACAACATCAGTTATTTTATTAAGAAAAAGTTTCAGGAAAAATACGAATAGTAAAATGAAACAGAAATTTGACATAAATAGATTTAAAGATAACATGTTCAAATACTTTGGGCTTGCATGCACGCTATTTGGTTTAGCAGTGTTATCTATTTTTCTTATCAATATTTTAATTGAAGGTTTAGGGCGTTTAAACTGGCAGTTTTTTAGTTCGCTTCCATCACGAATGCCTGAAAAATCGGGTATACTTATTTGCTTATTAGGCTCTATATGGATTATGGTGCTTACTGCCATAATAGCCGTTCCGTTAGGAGTTGCATCAGGCATTTTTTTAGAAGAATACGGAAAGAAAAATAAAATTGCTTCGTTTATAGAAATAAACATTTCTAATTTGGCAGGGGTTCCATCTATTATTTATGGTTTACTTGCTTTAGAAATTTTTGTACGCATTTTAGGTTTAGGAAAAAGTTTACTGGCAGGTAGCTTAACACTATCGCTTTTAATTTTACCTATTATAATAGTATCTACCAGAGAGGCTATTAAGGCTGTACCAAAATCTATTAGAGAAGCTTCATACGCTTTAGGCGGAACAAAGTGGCAAACTATTCGTTTTCAGGTGTTACCGGCCGCTTCGGGCGGTTTACTAACAGGGGTAATTTTAGCTATATCAAGAGCCGTAGGAGAATCTGCTCCACTTATCGTAATTGGCGCATTACTGTATATAACAACCATTCCAACAAGTCCTATGGATGATTTTGCTGTAATGCCTATACAAATTTTCAATTGGTTATCGCGCCCTCAAAAAGGATTTATAGAAAATGCTACTGCTGCTATTATTGTGTTGTTGCTAATAACATTTATTATGAATGGCTTGGCAATATACTTGCGTAACAGATGGCAGAAAAAAATTAAATGGTAAAGAAATAACAACATGGCAAAATTAGATGCAGAAAAAGTTAATGTTTACTATGGAGATCATCACATTATAAAAGATGTAAATTTATCCATACAAGAAAATACCGTTACAGCTTTTATTGGCCCATCGGGTTGTGGTAAATCAACCTTTCTTCGTTTACTAAACAGGATGAACGACTATATAGAGAACTTTAAAAAAACAGGCGATATTTTAATTGATGGCGGCGATATTTATGATAAAAAAGTACGCGTAGAAGATTTAAGAAAAAGAGTTGGTATGGTGTTTCAAAAACCAAATCCTTTTCCAAAATCTATTTACGAAAATGTAGTATACGGTTTAAGAATACAAGGCATAAAAGATAAATCGAAGTTAGATGCTGTTGTAGAAAATTCGCTAAAAAAAGTAGCGTTATGGGGTGAGGTGAAAGATAAGTTACAGCAATCTGCCTTAGCTCTTTCGGGTGGGCAACAGCAACGTTTGTGCATTGCACGCACCTTAGCAGTTGAGCCTACTATTATACTTATGGATGAGCCTGCTTCGGCACTCGACCCAATTTCATCAGCAAAAATTGAAGATTTAATCTCTGAATTAAAAGAAAATTTTACCATTATTATTGTAACCCACAATATGCAACAAGCCAGCAGGGTAAGCGATAAAACGGCTTTCTTTTATTTAGGCGAATTAGTTGAGTTTGGCGATACCGACCAAATATTTACAAAACCTGTTAAAGAACTTACACAAAATTATATTACAGGTAGGTTTGGTTGATTAAAATTAAAACAAGTAACACTCATATTAAATTTAAAAAACACATTTAGCGATGACACTATTAGAAGTAGAATTACAAAAGATGAAATCAGAAATAATCTCCATGTGGGATTTGGTTATTTCTCAGCTAAACAAAGCACAACAATCTTTAGTAAGCTTTGATAAAGACATAGCACTTGAAGTAATTGCTAACGAAAAGCGCGTAAACGGTATGGAATTAAAAATTGACCGTGATGGCGAAAGCATTATAGCCTTGTTTAACCCGGTTGCTATTGATTTACGTTTTGTGTTAGCCATGCTAAAAATAAACTACAACTTAGAGCGTACGGGCGATATTGCTAAAGGCATTGCAAAGTGTATTGTAAATAGCGACCAACCTTTTGATGAAAAATTGCTGCACGATACCCAAATACTTATCATGTTTGAAGAAGCCACTGATATGTTGGAAGATGTTTTAGAATCATTTAGAAATGAAGATACCAAAATAGCCCGCACAATTTTTAAACGCGATAAATTTTTAGATGAAATAAATAAAAAAATTGACTTAAACGTTGCTGAATATATACGTGCTAATCCAACTAATATTGAACAAAGCCTTTACATACATTCTTCCATCCGTAAAATAGAGCGTGCCGGCGACCAAGCAAAAAATATAGCCGAAGAAATTATTTTTTATGTAGAAGCCAAAGTTTTAAAACATACTTCTAAAAAAAATATAGAAGAATAGATTTTAATTTTTTTAAACGCTGTGTTTTTTTAGTTTAACACAAAAAGGGGAGAGCCTTACAGAAATGTGAGGTTTTTCCTGTTTTATCTACTCCTATTTTTTACTTAACTATTTCTTAACATTACAGATACAAAAAAAACACACTTTTGAACCTTTAAATAAAACATAATGGCAACAGGTTTAATAGTTTTAATAGTAGTTTGTCTTTTACTGGCTTGTACTTTTGAGTTTATAAATGGTTTTCACGATTCGGCAAATGCGGTTGCTACTGTTATATATACAAATACGTTGAAACCCACATATGCCGTAGTTTGGAGTGGTTTATTTAACTTTATAGGAGTGCTTACAGGAGGGATTGGGGTTGCTATGGGCATTGTAAATTTACTACCCGTAGAAACACTTACCGATTCAAGTATAGCGCATGGTATGGCAATGGTTTTTGCCTTATTATTAAGTGCTATTATTTGGAATTTAGGTACTTGGTATTTAGGCATTCCAGCTTCTTCATCGCACTCGCTTATAGGTTCTATTTTAGGTATAGGGCTTGCCTTTTATTTTATTACCGGTAAAGATGCCGTTAACTGGGGCAAAGCACAGGATATTGGTTTATCATTATTGGTTTCTCCGTTAGTTGGTTTTGCCTTGGCAATTATTATTATGTTTATTTTTAAACGACTAATAAAAAACGATACCATATATAAAGAACCTATACCTGGGGCAAAACCTCCTATGTGGATTCGTATAATTTTAACTATAACCTGTACGCTGGTTAGTTTTTTTCATGGGCAAAACGATGGGCAAAAAGGAGTTGGTTTAGTTATGCTTATTTTAATTGGGTTGGTACCGGGTTATTTTTCGATAAAAGAAACACAAGACCTTACAGATACCTACAAGCAAATGAACCATGTTACTGAACTGGTTTATAAAATTGATACCACTAAACTATCGGAAAAAGAAAATGCAGATATACTGAAAACAAAAGCCCGTTGTGCTGATTTATTAAGCATATTGGATAAAAAAGCAAAGGTTGCCGAAATAGATTCAGCAAAACGTTTCGAGGTTCGTAAGCATATTATTTTGATTTCAAAAAGCGCAGAAAAAATTGGTTTAGGCGAAAATTCTTCATTAAGCGATAACGAAAAAGTGGAGTTATCTGCCACCATTAAAGCATCTAAAAAAATAACAGATTATGCACCTGACTGGGTAATTATTTTAATCTCCCTATCGTTAGGTTTTGGTACTATGATAGGTTGGAAACGAATTGTAAAAACCATTGGAGAAAAAATTGGCAAACAACATATGAGTTATGCGCAAGGTGCTTCGGCCGAGTTAGTTGCTTCTGCAACCATTGGTATGGCATCTGCGTGGAGTTTGCCTGTTAGTACAACACACGTACTATCATCTGGTGTAGCAGGTGCTATGGTGGCTAAAAAAGGTCTAAAAAACCTTCAGCCAAAAACTATTAAAACCATTTTTATGGCTTGGGTGCTAACACTACCCGTAACCATGATACTTTCCGGCGGCTTGTTTTTACTGTTCCGTTGGTTGTTTTAATTTAGGTATCGGGTAAATGTTATCTTTGTGCTACTCTACAGAGGGTACAGTATGTTTCTGAAAAATAAATCGACAGTTATATTAATTGTAACCATTTTATGCGTTGCAGCTTTTATATTTGTTTTTACTAAAATAGTGCTGTACATGTTGTTAGCAGCCATATTATCTTTATTGGCACAGCCCTTTGTAAAACTTTATTCAAGAATACGATTTAGAGACAAACATTTACCAGATACTATTATAGCCCTACTCTCTTTATTTAGTATGTTGTTTGTGTTCTCTTCATTTTTTTATGTATTTGTGCCTCTTATAATTGAGCAAGCAAAATTCATATCTACACTAAATTTTAACGATGTTTTTACACAGGCTTTAAACCAGTTTCCACAAATAAAAGCTATGCTATTAAGCATAGGCGCTATGGATGAAGTAAGCAAAAAATTATATGCTCAGTTTTCTTCTTTTTTAAATATAGGCAATGCAAGTTTTATACTTAGTGCATTTTTATCTGCCTTTGGCAGCATTGTAGGTGGGGCTTTAGCAGTTTGCTTTATTACTTTTTTTATGCTGAAAGATAATAAACTTGCATCTCGTAGTTTGTTATTAATAACCCCTGTTGATTATGAAGTAGAAATGCAGGATATATTACGCACTACAAAAAGCCTATTAAGCAAATACTTTGTAGCACTTTTTATTGATGTGGTTATGGTAACTATTTTAGTAGGCAGTTGTCTTACTTTTTTAGGTGTGCAAAACGCTTTTTTTATAGGCATGTTTGCTGGCGTAATGAATATTATACCCTACGTTGGACCGCTTATTAGTTTTGCTTTTGCTTGTTTTTTAGGTGTTACAGGTTGTATAGAAGCTAACGAACTTTATTTGGTGGGCAATGTAATTGAAAAAATATTTTGGGTTTTATTATGTGTAAATTTAGTAGACGGACTTTTAGTACAGCCCTACCTTTTTAGCAATAGTGTAAAGGCACACCCGTTAGAAATTTTTATTGTTATACTAATGGCATCATCGTTAGCGGGTGTAGCGGGCATGATAGTTGCTATACCAACTTATACACTTATAAGAATTGTAGCTAAAGAGTTTTTAACCAATTATAAATTCTTTAAAAAAATAACTGAAAACATACCAGAATAACATGCAACAAACACTTACTTTTTTAAAACAAATAAAAAAGAACAATAACCGAGAGTGGTTCGAAAAAAACAAGGCAGTTTATGTGAAAGCTAAAGAAGAGTATGAGCTTATTGTGCAACAAGTAATTAATAACATTGCCAAGTTCGACCCAAAAGTAGCCGGCTTAGAAGCCGCTAAAGCTACGTTTAGGATTTATAAAGATGTTCGTTTTTCTAAAGATAAAACACCTTATAAAAGCAACTTTGGCGCAAGTATAAATCCGGGAGGTAAAAAAAGTTTGGTAGCAGGTTACTATATGCATGCCGAACCGGGTAATTCGTTTTTAGCAGGTGGTTGCTATATGCCCGAACCTGACAAATTAGCTGCTATTCGCCAAGAAATTGACTATAACTTTGCCGACTTTAAAAAGATACTGGCTAATAAAGATTTTAAAAAATACTTTGGAGGGATAAGTGATGAAGGCAAATTGGCAAACCCACCAAAAGGTTATGACAAAGAAAACCCTGCCATAGAAATTTTAAAAAACAAACACTTTATAGTACACCATAACATTGACGATAAACAACTGTTAAGTGCCGATTTTCCAAAATACGCGGCAACTGTTTTTAAAGCTATGCAACCCTTTATTTTGTTTGTAAGAGAAGCCACGAAATAAGGCTTTTATAAATGTTTTGAGGCATAAGTTGTGGAAATCCTCTCTCCTATTATCTAATTGTAATTATTATCTTCGTTCCTTAGTAATTTAAGGAACAACTATGAACATTATTATACCTATGGCGGGTATGGGTAAGCGTATGCGCCCACACACATTAACCACACCAAAACCATTATTGCCTGTTGGCGGAAAACCAATTGTACAACGCCTTGTAGAAGATATTACAAAAGTATGCGGTGAAAAAATAACCGAAATTGCCTTTATTATTTCGCCTTTATTTGGAAAAGAAACCGAGAAAAACCTGATAGAAATTGCTGCTACACAAGGTGCTAAAGGAGTAATTTATTATCAGGAAGAAGCATTGGGTACAGCCCATGCTGTTATGTGTGCTGCACCTGCATTAACAGGTAAAACGGTGGTTGCTTTTGCCGATACACTTTTTAAAGCCGATTTTGTAATGGACACCAATAATGATGGCGCTATTTGGGTACAACGCATTGATGACCCTCGTCAGTTTGGTGTAGTAAAACTAAATAAGGAAGGTTTTATTACTGACTTTGTAGAGAAACCACAAGAATTTGTATCTGACTTAGCCATTATTGGCATTTACTATTTTAAAGATGGAGATTATCTTAAAAAAGAAATTCAATATTTACTTGATAACGATATAAAAGATAAAGGAGAGTTTCAGTTAACCAACGCTTTAGAGAATATGAAAAACAAAGGAACAAAATTTGTTCCGGGTAAGGTAAGCGAGTGGCTTGATTGTGGTAATAAAGATGCAACCGTTTTTACCAATCAGCGTGTGTTAGAGTATGATAAAGGCAAAGCAAGTCTACGTTCTTCATCAGCAAAAATTGAAAACTCAAGCATTATAGAACCCTGTTTTATTGGTGATAATGTAGTTATAACTAATTCAGTTATTGGTCCGCATGTATCAATTGGTGCTGATAGTAAAGTTACCAATAGCATTATTAAAAATACTATTGTACAAAAAAACAGTAAAATAAATTCGGCACATCTTGTTAATTCTATGATAGGCAATTATACAGAAGTATCGAGCACAGCATCAGATTTAAACTTAGGAGATTACAGCACCAGCAAATAAATTGTATAAACAAAAAACCATATCGGGGCAACAAAACATTAGTACTACTAAGTACGCTACCGCTTTGTTGTTAGGTTATTTGTTTTTACTAACATCGTGTACAGCAAAAAAAGATGCTACTGCTTCAACTTCTACCAAAGCAGAAAAAAATACAGAGCTTGCTAAACAAAAAATAGATGATGATTTTAAATTACGCGCCTATTTTTATGATGCCTGTAGAGAAAAAACAAAAGGCAATTTAGATGTGGCCCAAACTCTTTTAAAAGAGTGTCTTAAAATTAACCCAAACAATGCGCCTACTAATTACGAGCTTGGTAATTTATACAGATATACCGGCAAGTATGATGAAGCTCTTAAATGTGCTAAAATTGCAGCCCTTGCCGATGAAAAAAATGAGTGGTACAACATACTTTATATAGAATGTTTACATAATAAACACCAATATATGGATGCGGCAGCCCGTTACGAAATTTTACTAAAAAAATATCCGTACCGCGAAGATTTTTACCAAGGCCTTGCAGGAGAATATATTTATGCCAAGAAACCTGATAAAGCTATAGATGCTTACACACGTATGCAGAAAACCACAGGAGCTGATGATGATATTGCTTTGCAAAAAGTAAAAATATTTACCCAGCAAAAAAAGTGGGTCGACGCAGAAAAAGAATTAAAAAACCTGATTGCAGCCAATCCAAAAGAATCGCGCTACTATACTTATTTAGCCGATTTATATCAGCAGGAAGGGCAGCCGCAAAAAGCATTAGAAACGTATACCAATGTTTTAAAAACTGATTCGTTAAACCCATTTGTACATCTTGCTTTGGCTGATTATTACAGACAGCAACATCAGGAAGATGGTTTTTTTACAGAATTAAAAAAAGCATTTGTTAGTGAAGATTTAGACATTGACAATAAAGTAAAAATTGTAATGTCGTACTATAATGCTACCGAGCAACCAAATAAATTATTACCACAAGCTTATGAGCTTTGCGCTTTATTGGTAAAACAATATCCTGATAATCCAAAATCGCATAGCATATACGCGGATTTTTTATACCGCGATAAAAAACCAAGAGAAGCTGCTGTTGAATTAAGAAAAATATTAGAATTTGATAAAGGAAAATATCAGGTTTGGAACCAATTATTAGTTTGCGAAAGCGAAATGAATGCCTTTGATAGTGTAGCAAAACATAGCGCAGAGGCTATGGATTTGTTTCCGGACCAAGCAGTGCCTTATTACTTAAATGGTGTTGCTAACGTACGTTTAAAACAATATCAAAAAGCAATTCAATCGTTAAAAGAGGGTAAACAGTTTGTGTATGAAAACACCCCTTTAGAGGTAGAGTTTTGTTCTAATTTAGGAGATGCCTACAATGCTACAAAAGATTACGAAAAATCGGATAAAGAATACGATAAAGCTATAGAGCTTGACCCAAACAATGCCTCCATACTAAATAATTATGCTTATTACCTTTCGTTGAGAAAGCAAAATTTAGAGAAAGCAGAAAAAATGTCGAAACGTTCCTTAGAGCTTACTCCCAGTAGTGTATCGTACATTGATACATATGGCTGGGTTTTATATCAAGAACAGAAATATGAGGAAGCAAAAAAATATTTAGAAAAAGCTTTTGACCGAGGTGGCTATAATCGTCCGGCTATTGTTGAACATTATGGCGATGTAATGTATAAATTAAACGAAGTTGACAAAGCAGTTGAAAACTGGAAAAAAGCTAAAGAGCTTGGCAGCAAATCGGAATTGTTGCAGAAAAAAATTACCGATAAAAAACTCTACGAAGAATGATTTATTTTTTTAAACACATATCTGTTCTTCTTTTGTTTGTGTTGGCATTAACTTCGGTTTCTTGCAAAAGCAAAAAAAATGTGGTAAAACAAAATACGGCTATTGTAGACACTACGGTTGAAAAATGCAGAATGGATTTTAAAACCGGTAAAGCGCTTAGTAAACGAATGAATGATAGCGAGCTTAATTTTAATTATGCTTTGGCTAAATTCAGTTGCGAACTAACTATAGATAGTGAAGAACATTCATTTAATGTATCGGTAAGATGCCGTAAAGACAGCGTAATTTGGTTATCAATTTCAAAATTGGGCATTGATGCAGCACGCGTGTTAATTACAAAAGACACCGTAAAATTTACCATGGGCTTAACCGAAAAAAAATACTTTGTAGGCGATTTCTCTTACATAAACCAAATGCTGCATGCTGATTTGGATTACGATATGTTGCAAGCTTTGTTGTTTGGTAATAGTGCAGCTTTTAACGATGATGATGATAAATTAAAGCCTGGCAGGGATAAAAACACCTGCCAATATTTTTTAAGTACCGTAAGAAAAAGGCATTTGAAAAAAATTAATAACGGAACTGAAACCCCCAGCGAATCGTACCAAACCATGTGGTTAGACCCCACCACTTTTAAAATAGTAAACCTGGAGTTTGATGATGTAAAAGCAAAGCGAAAATTTACATCAACTTATACTGATTTTAAACCAGTAGATAAGTATTTAGCTCCGTTTAAATTATTGTACACTATTACCGCAGAAAAAAATATTAAAGCTGATATAGAATATAGCCGCATAAGTATAAACGAACAACAAAGTTTTCCGTTTAAAATACCACCAAGTTATGAGCGCATTCAGTTTAAACAATAAACTTACCATACTGTTTTTATCTTTTGCATTGTTTGTGTTATGCACTCCACAAGGATTTGCCCAAAAAGGAAACAAAAAAGATTTAGAGATAAAAAAGAAAAAACTTAAAGAAGAAATAAACACCATTAATGATTTATTGCACGAAACCAAAAGCAGTAAAAAATTATCGATGAACCAGGTGGCTATTTTAAATAAGAAAATAACCGTGCGCGAAGAGTTAATTAACACTATCAACTACGAAATACACCTTATTAATAAACAGATAAACGAAAACCAAACGGCTATAAAAAATTTAAACAGCACTTTAGATAAGCTGAAGAAAGATTACGCCGCTATGATTTATTTTGATTACCGTAACAGCGACGCATACAGTAAATTAATGTTTTTATTTGCAGCCGATAGCTTTAACCAAGCCTACCAGCAATACAAATACACCCAGCAAATTGCAGAATATAGAAGAAAAAAAGCGGCTGAAATAACAGATACACAAACCGAGATAACAAAAAAGAACACGGAATTAATCAGTAAAAAGGAGGAAAAAAGACAGTTACTAAGCTCGGAAGAGTTGGAGAAAATAAACCTGGCTAAAGAAAAAGATGATCAGGAAAATACACTATCAAGCCTTCAACAAACCGAAAAACAATTAAAAGGAGAATTGGATAAAAAGAAAAGTGAAATTGAAAATTTAAATGCAGCTATTAAAAAATTAATTCAGGAAGAAATAAAACGCCAACAAGAAGAAGAACGAAAACACGCTTTAGCACTTGCTAAAAAGAAAGAAGAGCGTGCCAACCGCGCAAAAGAAAATAAAAAAACAAAAACATCGGCTAAAGCAATAGAAGAAGATAAAAAGGCTGATGCAAAAGCTGAAGCCGCCGAGATGGCAGAAACCAAAGAAGCAGAGCAACTCTCATCTGATTTTTCATCGAACAAAGGTAAATTGCCTTGGCCCGTTGCAAAGGGGGTTATAACTATTGGTTTTGGAGAGCAAGAACATCCAACCATTAAAGGTTTTATGATTAATAATAACGGTGTTGAAATTTCGGCTGCAAAAGGGCAAAACGCCCGTGCTGTTTTTGAGGGCGTAGTTACAGGTGTTACTACGGTACCGGGCATTGGTAAAATTGTAATTATTAGGCATGGAGATTATTTAAGTGTGTACTCTAATTTAGAGGAGGTACTTGTAAAATCAGGGGACAAAATTGCGCTTAAACAAAATATCGGTACCATTGCTTTTAATGATGATGAAAACAGAAACGTTATAAATTTCCAAATATGGAAAGGGCAAAAAATACTAAACCCCGAAGAGTGGTTGTATAAGTAAAACCTAATTAAACGTTAGTATTAGAAGCTCATACTGTTTAATTAAATTGATGTTTGTTAACTGTTAATTTATAATACTGTTAGTAGGATTAGTAACCCAGTTAACAGTTATAATATTTTGTTTTCCCCCGCAATTCGGTTAGTTTTGTGCCACAATAAAGACCTATGCCAAAAATTTCAGTTAAAGCGCAGCAAATGCCTGCATCGCCCATTCGTAAATTAGTACCCTTTGCCGATGCAGCTAAAAAACGTGGTGTACATATATATCATTTAAATATTGGTCAGCCCGATATTGAAACGCCTGCTGTTATGCTTAAGGCCATAAAAAATGCCGATATTAAAGTACTTGAATACAGCAATAGCGCGGGCATCGAAAGCTATCGCAAAAAACTGGCAGACTATTATAAATCGTACAAAATTAATGTAGAAGCTAATGAGATACTTATTACTACCGGTGGGTCAGAAGCTTTACAATTTGCTTTTAACACCTGTTTTAATGCAGGCGATGAAGTAATTATACCCGAGCCTTTTTATGCTAACTACAATGGTTTTGCTGTGGCAGCCAATGTGGTTGTAAAACCTGTAGTATCGGGCATTGAAACAGGCTTTGCCTTACCTCCTATCAGCGATTTTGAAAAACTAATAACACCAAAAACAAAAGGCATTTTAATTTGTAACCCCGGCAACCCTACAGGTTACTTATACTCGCGCGCAGAATTAGATGCACTTAAAGCCTTAGTTATAAAACACGATTTGTTTTTATTGGCTGATGAAGTTTACCGTGAGTTTTGTTATGATGGAAAAGAATATGTATCGGTAATGCACCTTAGTGGCTTAGATAATAATGTAGTGTTATTAGATTCAATTTCCAAACGTTATAGCGCCTGTGGCGCACGCATTGGAGCTTTTATTACAAAAAATAAAGAAGTTAGTGCCGCCGCTTTAAAATTTGCACAAGCAAGGTTAAGTCCGCCAACGTTTGAACAAATTGGTGCAGAAGCCGCACTTGATACACCTGCATCGTATTTTGTAGAAGTAAAAAAAGAATATACCGAGCGCAGAGATTTTTTAATAAGCGAGCTGAACAAAATAGAAGGTGTTTATTGCCCCATGCCGGGTGGCGCATTTTATTGCATTGCAAAACTGCCTGTAGAAGACAGCGATGCTTTTTGCGAGTGGTTGCTTAGCGAATTTAATTTTGAAGGCGGAACGGTTATGATGGCACCAGCATCGGGCTTTTACGCTACGCCTGGCAAAGGCAAAAATGAAGTGCGTTTAGCTTATGTATTAAAAAAAGAAGAGCTTGCTAAAGCAATGGTTTGCTTGCGCGAAGCTTTAAAAGTATATCCGCACACTAAATACTAAACTATGTTTAAGCTACAGGAAATTTTTCCTGAAACCGATAAAGGGCTAAAAAAGGCTACCGTGGCTTTGTTGGTGTTAGTGGCTTTTTTTTTACCCTTTAAGTTTTTAGTAAATATTTTTATAGTGCTTGTTTTTGTAGCGTGGTTACTTAGTAATCCGTTTAAAAAACTTTTTACAAAAACTAAAAACACACAATTATTTTTAGCCATTTTTATTTTTTACCTGCTTCATGCAATTGCTTTATTATACACGCAAAATATAGGCGAAGGTTTGTTTAGTTTAGAAATAAAAGTGAGCATGCTTATTTTTCCTTTATTGTTTTACACCGAGCAATTTACCGGAAAGCAAATTCAGTTTTTTGTAAAAAGTTTTATTATAGGAACTCTGTTTTGTTGTTTGTTATGTTTGTTACGAGCCATATTTACATATATATCTACAAACGAAAACAATTTTTATTACGAGGGTTTAGCATGGTTTCAGCACCCCGCCTATTTAACCATGTATATTACGTTTTGCTGCATAGCATTGTTATTAAAAAATATTTTCAATAAGCCATATACCTATATAAGCATTGCATTTTTTACATTTTTTGTACTATTATTATCTTCTAAAGCAGGCATTATTATACATTTTACTATGCTTATATTTTGTATAGCCTCCTTATTTTTAAAAAGAAAAAATTATTTAAAAATTTTAGGCATAACTTTTTTAGGCACGCTTGCTTTCTGTATCGGGTTATTTTTTATACCCGAAGTAAAACAACGTTTTGAGGGGGCATTTATATCTCTTCAAACTAATAATTTAGATAAAAACACTACCGAAAGCACCGCCATTAGAAGGTTGATATGGAATGAAGCTACGCAAATTATGAAACAAAATTTGCTGTTGGGAGTTTCGCCGGGTGACGCCAATGATGCTCTGTACGAAAGCTACAAACAAAATGGGTTAACCGCCGCTTATGCAAAAAAACTAAATGCACATAGTCAGTATTTTCAAACCGGGGTTGGGCTTGGCTTATTGGGTTTATTGAGCTTACTGGCTTTATTTATTGTACCCTTACTTGAAAACAGAAAAAAAATAGTTTTGTTTTTTATATTAATAATAGCTTTAAATTTTTTAACCGAAAGCATGCTGCAAACTATGGCAGGTTGCATATTTTTGGGTTACTTTTACAGCATAATTTGTTTTAAAGATGATTCCATTTTCGCCACCACGCATTGATAAAAAAATAATTGATGAAGTAACTGCTGCTTTGCAAAGCGGATGGATTACTACCGGGCCCCGCACTAAATTATTTGAAAAAAAACTAACCGAATACTATGGTAATAAAGCAACCCTGTGTTTAAACTCGGCCACTGCGGGTTTAGAAATTATGCTGCGTTGGTTTGGCGTTGGCGCAGGCGATGAAGTTATTTTACCTGCCTACACCTATAGTGCTACGGCAAACGTAATTATACATTGCGGAGCAACCCCTGTTTTTGTTGATGTAAATGCTGATGATTTTAACATAGCCATAAAAGAAATTGAAAAACACATTACTGCAAAAACTAAAGTTATAATGCCGGTTGATTTTGGCGGCCTACCTTGCGATTATGATGAAATAAACACGCTGGTTGCAAATAAAAAAAACTTGTTCGTTGCTAAAACAGATAACCAAAAAAAACTGGGCAGGATTTTAATTTTGTCTGATTCGGCACACTCGGTTGGGGCAACTTACAAAGGCAAAAAAACAGGCTCGTTAACCGATGTATCGGTATTTTCATTTCATGCGGTAAAAAATTTATCTACTGCCGAAGGGGGCTGTGTAGCCCTTAACCTACCCGCTCCTTTTGATAATGAAGAAGAATATAAAAAATTATGTGTTAGCACCCTGCACGGACAAAATAAAGATGCACTTGCTAAAACTCAAAAAGGCAATTGGAGATATGATATTGTAGAAGCGGGATATAAGTTTAACATGACCGACTTAACTGCTGCCATAGGACTTATAGAGCTTGAGCGTTATGATACTGATACGCTGGTAAAACGCAAAGCAATTTGTGCGCAATACACAAATGCTTTAACAAAGCATAGCAATATATTTGAATTACCTGTACAAAAAACAGCCGATAAAGAATCGTGTTACCATCTGTACCCTTTGCGTATAAAAAATATCAGCGAAGTACAGCGCGATGAAATTATAAAACACATTTTTGATTACGATGTATCGGTTAATGTGCATTTTATACCGGTGCCATGCATGAGTTTTTATAAAGGCTTGGGTTACAATATAAAAAATTACCCCGTTACTTATGACAACTATAGCCGAGAAGTTACCCTACCTGTGTTTTATGATTTAACTACACAACAAATTGAAACGATTGTAAACGCAGTTGTTCAATCGGTAAGTAAAGTTATCACTCAAAAAAATACACTTGCTTAAACGTGCGTTTGATATAGTTTGCTCCTTAACTGGCATTTTAGTTTTGTTGCCTGTTTTTGTAGTACTTGCTTTACTTATTATTTTAGATAGCAGAGGCGGTATTTTTTACCGACAAGTACGAGTAGGGAAAAACAATAAAGATTTTTTCTTACTAAAATTTAGAACCATGCAAACCGGAGCCGATAAAAAAGGCTTGCTTACGGTTGGTAATAAAGATAGTCGGGTAACACGTATTGGCTATTATTTACGAAAATATAAAGCAGATGAATTACCCCAGCTTTTTAATGTATTGTTTGGCAGCATGAGTTTGGTTGGCCCGCGCCCGGAGGTAAGAAAATATGTTGATTTATATAATGCCGAGCAACAAAAAGTTTTAATCGTAAAGCCAGGCATTACTGATTACGCATCGATAGAATATTCGAACGAAAATGAAATTTTAGCTAAAGCTGAAAATCCCGAACAGACTTACATAACTGAAATAATGCCGCATAAACTTTTGCTTAATTTAAAATATATACGTGAGCAAGGTTTTATTACCGACGTGAAAATTATTTTTAAAACAATTGCAAAAATAGTTTCTTAAAATATTACTTCTTTTTCTTTCTGTCTTTTTCTTTAAGAAAAGCCATAAGCCCATCGTTTACCTTTGTAAGTAAAGCTACTTGCTCGCGCAGGTGTTGAATTTCTTTTTGAATAGGGTCGTACTCGGCAGCTATTTTATAGTCGATTTTTAGTTTTAGCTTTTTTATTTTTTCTTTAAACACGGGTTTTATCACTTCTTGTTTATAGAGGTTGTAAAGCTGCCCGCGCGATATGCCCGTTATTTCAATTACCTCATCAATTGTATAGCTGCTAAAATCTACTGCTTGTTTAAATATTTCGCCTTCTCTGGTCATGATTGTTGGTTTTTGTGTTAGTTGTTTTTTGTGTTGTTTATTAATTTTTGTTTTTGAATAACGAATTCTTCTTCTGTTATAATGCCTTCTTTTTGCAAGCGGCTGAGTTTTTCTAATAGGGCAATGGTGTGTGCATTTATGTTGGCTTCGGACTGACTTATGATTTTAGTTTGTTTTTTTACCGACCAAGTAAGTGCAACTATCCAGCCAATTATAGTCCACCCCAAAAGTAAATTAAGTAAAAACAATTGCAGCACAAATGCTTTTTGGCAAACAATAATGGTTGGCAAAAAGTAAATTGGAATTGCAATAAGAATGGCAAGTACCTCCATGCTGTTTTTATTTACTGCTATTGTTGCTGTTTATATCGGTGCTACCATCGGGGTTATGGGCTTTTATTACTTTAAAAGCAGTATCCATTACAAGCATTTGCCAGGTACTTGCCGATGTTGTTTTGTTGCTGTAGTTAATAATGTAGTATTTTATTTTGGGTGCTGCTTGTAAAGAATCGAACAGCTGTTTGTATTTTAAGCTATCATGCGCTATAAGTAACTGACGTTGTGCTTCGGCTATTTGACGTAAAACATCATCCTGATAATCGATGACACTATCGAGTTTACTGTACTCAATGTTTTTGTTATCGGCATCTTTTAAGTAAGCTTGGGCTGATTGGATGGCTCTATCAGTATTGGTAACAGGTTTACTGCAGGCTACAACAAAAAGTGATAGTATGAGGGTGATTTTTTTCATATAGGCTAGTTTGTATCAATTACTTTAAAAGTTGTATCCATTTCGTAGGTTATGGTGTTACTTTGCAAAATGCCTTGTGCGTTTTTTGCTTGGTTTTTAGCACTTATGTAATAGTGTTTTTGCTTAGGTGTGGCTAAAAGCAAATTTAATGTTTTTTGGTATTGGGCTATCGTGTTTTTAATTTCAGTATCGTTGGTATCGGTTTGGATTAGCATGGAATCGTTTTGGTGCTGCGCCAATATAAGTCCTTTTAGTTGTTCTATTTTTATATCGAGGGTATCGGGGTACTCGTAAGCGCTATCTAATTTACTGTATTCCGTATTTTGGGAGTTGCTACCATTAGGTAGATTTTTTACGTATTCGTTTACTGCCACAATAGCCTTATCGCGAATGGTTTGGGATTGGGTACAAGCCACGGTAAAAAGTGTTATTAGAATGATGGCTTTTTTCATTTTAATTGTTTCGTTTTTTGTTTAAAGGTAAAAATTAATGGGAGACGAACTTACGTTTTAGTATTTTTTTGTACTTGTATGGAATATTTTATAAACCTCATTAATTTTAGTTGACGGATATGAACTAAGTTTAACACACTAACTAAAACTTTATCAGTTAAAAACAGCATAACACATGTACAAATATTTCTATTTCGGGTTGTTCTGTTATCTACTTTTCAAGTAAAATATTGCTTAACTACAAAGTATTTTGTTTGGCTGCTGCAATATTTTACAATAAAACAGCCCATTAAACAGTACAAACACTTGTAAAACAAAATCTTATAAAAAATTATACATAAAATATAAAAACCTTACATATGTAAGGTTTGCACAGTGTTTGTATTTTTTTTACATAGTAAACAGCGTATGTTTGCTTGCAGCAAAACAAGCATGAGTAACATTACAGCATTTACAGAATTGGTAGGCAACGGTAAAAAAACAGAGTTGTGGCAAGATGTGTATACAAAATTGCAAGATGCTCATTTTATTTCGTACGTTGATAATTATGAGCTGAAACATTTTATAGCCGATTTTAAAAAAATATACAAAGGTGCGCATAGTCCACAACAAATAGTTGATGCGGTAATGGCTTGTTGCAAAAAGCGAGATAAAAAAATTAGCAGCGATCTTTTTGTATTGTTTGTAATAACCAAATTAGGTTAACAACTACAAAGAATTAATGTAGCAACAATGACAAAAATTAAAAACATTAATGGTGCCCCGCAACATATTGCTAACTGCAAATGTGGCAGTTGGCTAAAGCACTGGAAAAAACACAGTGGGCGTAAGTGCCCCACCTTTTGCATTGTTTGCGTTCCCGATTGTTTAGATAAAGTAACCGTGGGTGCATTGGTGCAAAAAGTAAACGATTCCGATACCAAATGGTATATAGCCCCACTTTGCGAAAACCACGCTGCTACTCCAAATACTGAGTTTAGCATATATAACACCTGGCCTCTAATTGAAGTTGAATGTGTAGAAGTATGCGAGACTGATTTTTTTTCAAATAAAAAACAAACAGCAATTGATACAAAAAACGTTATATAAATTAAGTACCACAATGCGTAAAATTATGCTGCTGTTATTTATGTATAGCATGTTTACTTTACGTGCTCAAACTGATACTAATACAGTAAACCAACTAAACAAATTAGCTGATGTATATGAGCAACAAGGCAACTATACAACATCAAACAACTATGCAAACCAAGCGTTACAATTAGCACAACAACTAAATTTTAAAAAAGGCGAGGCATCAGCACTTAATAACTTAGGCTTAATACAATATAACCAGGGTAATCTTAGTGAAGCCTTAGGTTTTTATACCAGTAGTTATAAAATCTGTAAAAGCACAAATTACAAAAACGGCATGGCATCTTTTTTTTGTAATACGGGACTTGTTTATATTGATTTAGAAAACTACAATGAAGCCATTATTAAATATGTAAGCGCTTTAAAAATATACCAAGCCATACATAATGAAGCAGGTGAGGCATTGTGCTATAACCACTTAGGGACAGTATATGCCAAACAACAAAAATTTACCAAAGCATTGGCACACCACAACATGGCATTAAAAATACGTGTACAATTACACGATACCCTTGCACTTGCCGATAGCTACCAAAACATAGGTTACATTTATTATTGCAAAAAAGATTTTAATGAAGCACTAAACTATTACAACCTTGCACTTACAACAAACCTACAAACTAACAATGTGTGGGCACAAGCTTACTCTTATACTTGCTTAGGTAACACCTACGAAAACGTAAATAATCAAGCACAAGCTCTAAAAAATTACTTAGCTGCCCTGCAAATATACCGGCAGCTTAACAGCATTGACGATTTGGTGGAGCTATACAGTTCTATTAGTCAGGTTTACACTCAAATTCAAAACTATACTGAGGCCAGTTATTATAAAAGCGAGTACCAAAAACTTACTGAAAAACTAAACCCCACCAAATACTATTCTACCCAAAATTATTCTACCAATTAGTTTTTTGTTTTTTGATTAAATAGGTGGGGTTGACGTTTTTTAGCTTCAGCTTCTTTAAATAGTGTTATGCGCTAAGTTCCTGATGGGCTTGTTGCATAACGGCTTTTACTTTAGTGAAACAGGTTTGGATGGTGTCTATTTCTTTACGATCGAAAGCGAGCGTTTCTATTTGGATTAATTCGTTGCCAATAATTAAATCTAAACCAACAAAGGGGATGGTTGATTTCATGTGGTGAGAGATGGAATGGATTTTTTCGAAATCGGTTTGGGCAATTGCTTTTTCTAACTGAATAACTTCATCAGGGGTTTCAGATAGAAAAATATCAATCATTTCTTTTATGAAGTTAGCATCCCCTTTAGAAACATCTTTCAGATATTTTAAATCGGTTACTTTTTGCGGAAACATGACTGTTGGCATTTAGTGTATAGTAAAGGTAACATTAATATATTTTGAAAGAATGTTATTTAAATCTAATTCTTTAATGGGTTTAGATATATAATCCGTCATACCGAAGCTAATACATTTTTCGCGTTCGCCGGGCATGGCATGTGCGGTCATAGCTATAATGGGCAAGGTTAGTTTTAACTCATGGCGGATATAATCGGTAGTTTCGTAACCGTTCATTTCGGGCATTTGTATATCCATTAAAATAAGGTTATAGGTTTTGGCTTTTAATTTTTCTACAGCAAGTTTGCCATTGCCACAAATATCAAAATCAAATCCTAAATCTTTAAGCATTAAACCTGCCAGTTTTTGGTTTAGTAAATTATCTTCTACTACTAATACATGCACTTTATCTTCTACATTCACCTTTTCTATTTTTTCGGTTTCAGTTTTTACTTCCTCTTCCATGTTTTCGGCAACTTTGTAGGGAATGGTAAATGTAAACGTTGAGCCTTTGCCTTTTGTACTTTCTACCCCAATGGTACCAGCCTGCAACTCCACTAATTTTTTAGCGATAGATAAACCTAAACCCGTACCGCCATAAATGCGCGACGTGTCGGATTTTGCTTGTGTAAAACGCTCAAATATTTCTGAAATTTTTTCTTGCGAGATACCTATTCCGGTATCTTGCACCTTAAAGGTGATGGTTACATTTTGTTCATCAATTTTTTCGGCATTTACCAAAACATTTATAGAGCCTTCTCTGGTAAATTTTAAAGCGTTGCCAATAAGGTTAATTAAAATTTGGGTAAGGCGTGTTGGGTCGCCCATTATTAATGAGGGTACGTTATTTGCAATGGTTAATGTAACAGGCACCTTTTTTTCTTTAGCCTGTACAAAAAACATGGTGGTTACCGAGTGGAGCAAACTGGGAAGATTAAATCTGATTTCTTCGATACGAACCATGCCGGCTTCTATTTTAGAAAAATCTAAAATATCGTTCACAATAGCCAATAAATTTTCGCCCGAACTTTGTATGGCTTTTGCATAATCCTGCTGCTCGGCATTTAAGTGTGTTTTATTTAAGCGATGATTAAAACCCAAAATAGCATTAAGGGGTGTACGAATTTCATGACTCATATTGGCCATAAACTGCTCTTTTATAATGGCGGCGTCTTCGGCTTTTTTTTGCGTAATCATTAATTCCTTTTCAAGCTTTTCGCGTTTGTTTACATCGCGGTACAAAATCCAAACACAAAGCAGTACCAATAAAAATGCAAACACATAAGCCGATGTGTCCATTTGTTTTACACGCTCGCTGGCCTGTTGGTTACGTGCCATAATTTCGGCAAACTTAGCTTCTTCTATAGCATGTATTTTTTCGAACTCGGCAATAATATGTGCCATTAATAATTTGCCTTTGCCCAATTTAATAAGCTTAATTGATTTTTGCGGACTAAGCTGGTACTGAAACATAACCTCATCGGTAAATTGTATTTCGGCGTTTAACAGTTTTACCAATGTATCAATCGATGCTTGTTGCTCCTTATTGGGCGACAGGTGTTTTAAATTTTTAAACTTGGTTACTATATTTGCCAGGTACGATTCGTTTTTGCTTAAAAGACTATCGTTGCCGGTAAGCACATAACCTTTTACACGGCTTTCGAAAAAAACAACCGAAGTTTTTATAGATTCAATTTCGGTAGATATTTTAGTGGAGTTTGATAACTCCTGTTGCGAGGAAATAACATCAGCTATGCTGCGATTAAGTCCATACTGAACACCAATTAAAACAAGTAAAACAGCGGCAAAGCCAATGCCTATTTTTGCTTTAATATCAATGTTCCATATTTTTTTCATTTGCGAAACCATATAGATTAGCTATCTAATTTAGAAAAAATAGCTGAACCACCCCCAATGGTAGTTCAGCTTTTTGTTGTTGTTTGTTGTTGTTTGTTGTTGTTGTTTGTTGTTGTCGTTTGTTTTTATTTGTTGTTGTTTGTTATAGGGTTATTTCATAAAGTGCAGCGCTAAAAATACTGCTACACCCATAGTAGCAAAGGTTAAAAGAAATATGGCCATAAATTTTGATACACCAAACTCCCTTGTAAGCAACCTGATGGGTGCCGTAATAACATGGTTAACGAGCTTGGTTATTCGTGCCCATGCAGTAGGCCCTTTAACCACATAATCGATAGCACCTGCACGAAACGACTCGATGGCTACACCCATATCCTCGTTACCCGATAGCATAATGACTTCGGTTTTTGGGTTGATGGCTTTTATTGATTTTAAAACTTCTACCCCATTTTTGCCTTCCATATAATGATCAAGAATAACAACGTGGGTGTCTTCATTTACTTTTTGTAAACAGCTTTCACCATCATTAAAAGTTGAAATTTTTAAATTAATACCGAACTTGTTTTGCAAGTACTGTTTAAGTGCCATGACTAAAGACTTGTTGTCATCAACTATAAACAGGTTTAGTGCTTGTGTTTCCATGGGGTCCTCCTTTTTTAATTGTTGTGAAACTTAGTTTTACTTGTTGTTATGCCAAAACTAATGCAAACAACATGCCTATGGAGGCATAATTCGTTAAGCGGGGAAAAAAGATAGCCGGTAACCGAAAAAGTGTAGTTGGCTAAATAAGGTTTAGCTTTTTAAGGAGGTCTTTTTTAAATTGTTCGCCTATGGGCACCGGGTGTTTACCAATAAAAGCGGTGCCTTCTTCTACCTTATCTACATGGTCTAAGGCTATAAGATAGGAACGATGCAGGCGGTAAAATTTATCGTCGGGCAGGGTTTCTTCCATGCCCCGTAATGTTATATGTACAGTGTGGCGCTTATCGGTTGTAAAAATATTTACATAGTCGCCCAGGGCTTGTATATATATAATATCAATTATTTTAATTTTTGCGAGTACAGCATTTGAGCGTACAAAAATATATTCTTTATCTTTTTGGTTGGGTTCTACCTTTTTTTCTTTGCTATCAAACAACTCCTTTGCTTTTGCTACGGCTGTTAGTAAACGAGGCAGGCTTACAGGTTTAACTATATAATCGGCTACGTTAAGCTCAAAGGCCTCAACAGCATATTCGGTTTTAGAGGTTATTAAAATAATAACAGGGCGTTTTTCGGTGGGTAAATTTTTAACCAGCTCTATACCCGTCATACCGGGCATTTCTACATCCAAAAAAACCAAATCAACAGTTTCTTTTTGCAAGTAGTTAAAGGCATCAACAGGGTTGGTACATTCTTCTTTAAAAACTAAAAAATCTACCTGACTAATTAATTTTTTTAAAGCGGTGCGCGCCATTTTATTATCATCAACTACTATGCAATTCATTTTTCGAAGATAGGGAATTAGGCTCAAAAATAAATTTGCAAAATAAGACCGATTGGTCTATATTTGTACTATGTTATCAAAATCAGATAGAACCAAGTTGTTTATTATAGAAAAAGCCGCGCCTATTTTTAATACAAAAGGCTATGCAGCTACCAGTATGACAGATATATTAAATGCAACCGGTTTAGCTAAGGGAGGGGTTTATGGCAATTTTAAAAATAAGGATGAAATTGCGGTAGAATCGTTTGAATATAATTTTAATAAAATGCGTGAGGCTTTGCGTGCGGTTATAAAACCTCAACCTACATCGGCAGGAAAGCTGATTGCCATACTCGATTTTTACCACAATTACAGCATAAAACCTGTTATTACAGGTGGTTGCCCTTTATTAAATACAGCCATAGATGTAGATGACACACTACCTTTTTTAAAAGAGCGCGCTGCAAAAAGTTTAAAAGAAATGCTGGCCACTTTAAAACACATTATGGAACAGGGCGTAAAATATGGTGAGTTTATTGAAAAGCTGAATTGTACAAACGAAGCTGAATTATTTTTTGCTACCATAGAAGGTGGTATAATGATGAGCAAGCTGCACGATAACCCTGCTATTTTAAACAGGTTACTTGAAAACATGAAACAACAAATTAAACAACGTTTTATGAAATAAGATTTTTTTTACCTATAAAAAGACCAAACGGTTTAAAAACAAAAACACCATGGAAAAACAAACTATAAAACAACAATTAGTAAAAGAACATACTGCATTTGCAGATTATGTACTTACACTGAGCGAAGCAGATTTTAATTTTGCTTTGCCCGAAAAATGGAATGCCGGAGAGCACCTGCAACACATTTTATTAAGTGTTACAAGGTTAAACAGCGCCATTTGCAACCCTAAATATATTTTGCCTATTGAGGAGGTAGAACCCAAACGCGCTGCGATGAATTACGACACGTTTGCTAAAGTTTATATAGATAAAATTAAAGGTAAAGGGTTAAAGGCTCCGCCACCTTTTATTCCTGAACGAATAAACATAGAACAGCGCCAGCAATTGATAAATAATGTGCAAGCGATGGTTGCCGAACTATGTTTGAAGTTAGACACCTACAGCGAGCAGGAATTGGATGCACTTACACTACCACACCCGGCAATGGGAAGGCTTAGTCTGCGTGAGATGATGTATTTTACCATACAACATGCCGGACATCATTATACATTAACTAAACAATATATAAAATGAAACACAAAATAAGAAAAGCAATTATGGCTGATAGAGAAGCCATACGCTATATGTTTTATGAAACTGTGTTAGCCGTTGATAAAACATTATACACTGAAGAACAGTTACAAAAATGGGCAGCTGTATATGCAGATGTAACTAAATGGGAACAGAAATTAGCCGGAGATTATTATTTAATTGCTACCAATGATGCAGATAAAATTATTGGTTTTTGCTCGTTACAAAACAATGGCTGTATTGATATGTTATATACACATCCGGCACATCAAAATCAGGGAGTTGCGCAGGCTTTGTTATATGCTTTGTATGATGTAGCTGATGAAAAGCACATTGCTAAATTGTTTACCCATGCAAGTTTGGCTGCCACACCTTTTTTTGAGAAAAACGGTTTTGTAGTGCAACAGGTAACTGATAAAGATTTAAATGGCAGTTGCTTTGCACAAATTGTTATGGATAAAAGATTATGGGTTGTTTAAATTAAATAGACTTTGTTTAAAAAACAAAAGCCGCTAATTAGCGGCTTTTGTTTTAATATAAAAACTAAATTAGTTTTTAGGTTTTTCTTCTTTTTTCTCACCTTTTTTCTCTTCTTTCTTTTCGCCTTTTTTCTCGCCGCCTTTAGCTTCTTTCTTTTCACCTTCTTTTTTCTTACCGTTGTCTTGAGCGTTAACTGTAGTTAAACCTACTACAAGCATAAAAGCTGCTACTGTTGCAATTACTTTTTTCATAATTAGTTTTTTTTGTGCCCGGCACAGGCGAGCGTTTTTTTTTGATAGCTGTTTCTGTGCAAAACAGCATATGCAAACATAAGTAATTTATTGAATTAGCGTGTTAAACTATTACAAGAAAAATTTGATTTATATCATTTAAACTTTTTAAATTTGGTACATCTATAAAAAATCTATATGAAAAATAAAATTGTAAAAGCATTATTGCTTAGTAGTTTATTTACAGTAGCAAGTTATACTGTAAGCGCACAAACAAATAACCCACCGCCTACTAAAAAGGAGGAGAAAAGAAAGGTAAAAGAAGAAAAAGCACAGGTAAAAAATGATAAAGCCAAAACCGAGCTTGATAAGGAAAAAGAAAAGGAGTACAAATCGGAAGGGAACCATGCAGCTAAAAAAGAAGAGAAAAAACAGGTAAGAGCTGATGAGGCCAAAGCCAAAGCTGATAAGGACCAAGAGAAAGCTGATAAATCAGTTAAAAGACACGAGTAGATTTAAATGCTGCGTTGTAGCAAGTAGAAATTACTAATTATAAAAAAGTCCTGCAATTGCAGGACTTTTTATTTATCTATACAGAAAGATGAACCAACCACCAGCTAAAAATCTGTATTTGATATTTGAGAAACTATTTTTTGACGGGGATTTTTTGCATATTTTTTTCGACGGTGTGTTTGCTTGCGCAAACCAATAACAAAAGCAATAAACCCGTGCGTTTATAATTTACCACTGTATTGTATATTGATTTTAAAAACACCAACCTAAAGTTTATTAATAAAAATGCTTTAAGACGGTTAAGGATTTATTTGAATGGTGAGCGTCTCCAAATTTCCTTTAAGGTGTTCGTCTGTTTGCTTAACTACGATGCAATTTACATGATGAAAGATGCAAAGCCAAATTTTTTTCGACAATTTTTTTTCGGGATATTTTTACAGTCTGTTATAAAAATTATATTGCCAAACAGTTACTTATACACATAATATATTGTTAATTAATTAGTTACATGATATTACAATATATTTATTGATGAGGAAAATTTGTAAAAAACGTTAAAACACTCTACAGAATGTTTTTTAGACTAAACCTTTTACCAACATTTGTATCTAACAAAAAAACAAAACTAAAAAAATGAAAAAAACATTCGTTAAAATTTCAGCCTTATCAATAGCAATGGTGGTGTTGGCTACATCATGTTCAAAAACAGGTCCAACGGGTCCGGCAGGTGCTAATGGTGCTAATGGGTCTGCAGGCCCTAACCTAAGCGGTAGCTTAGAAGGTGTAGTTTCGTTGTACGATGTTAGTGGCTCTAAAGTAGTATCAACAACGGCACTTGCCGGCGATACAATAGTACTTACTAATAATAGTAATGGTACAGCTTGGAAAACAGCTACAAGTACAACAGGGTCGTACACCTTTGCTAATATTACTACAGGCACTTATAGCATGACTGTTACCAAACCAGGTTATGGTTCGGTTATAGCACAAGGCATACAGTTTGCAGGCGGTGGTAATGCAGATAGAAATTTTGCCTTAGGAGCAATTCCTACAACGGGTGTAAGCTCAGTGGTAGCTGTTGATACAACATATGCAAGTACCGGTGTAAATTACATAAAAATAAGAGGAGGTGTAACTGCAACATCAGGCGGAAGCACCGTTATTGTATTTGTATCGTTACCGTACCTTAGCTACGGAAGTACTACGGTTGGTAATTTTTCGGCTTCTTACACAGTAGCCGTAGCACCGGGTACAAGTGCATATAAAATACTTATACCAACTGCCGATATGTATAACTACGGTTTTGCAAGTGGCAACTCTGCTTATTTTGCTACCTGTATTCTTGGTGGTACTACAAGTACTTCAAGCTACGCAGATTGGGCAACCGGGCAAACAGTTTATACCGCACTTAGCCCTTCTACCGTTGCAACAACTACGGTACAGTAATTAAGTTATAATATTAAAAAAATATTGTACATTTATTTATTATAAACAACTACAAAATTATTTTTATGAAAAACAACCTAAACCTATTATCTTTTTTTGTGCTTAGTATTTTACTTGGCGGTGCGTGTACCAAAAACAATAGCACTACTCCGGGTGGCCCTGCCAGTACAAATAGTACTACCATAACCCCATCAACAGCCACAAGTTATTTTGGTATTTTAAATATTACATCGGCACAAACAGTACAACAGGGTACCTCTTTATATCCGGCAATTAATATTTGTTCAGCGTATTTTTCTAACACAGCAGTGCCTGATATTACGCCATCTACTTTTGTTAAAGTAGATAGCCTGAGTTTAAATGGTAGAAGGTTTAAATTTTCGGGTTACGAATATCAAGATACTACGTATCAAATTACTTACCCGTCTGCTACTTGGCACGTAACAGGTTTAGCTGTTATACCATCGTTTACGTATACAAACGCTACGCCATTGCCAACTTTTACAGGCTACGCTACGTTGCCCGATACAATACACATTAACCAGCAACTAACCGTTGCAGTTACAGGTGTAACAGGCAGCGACCAAACAAATGTTATAATAAGCGACGGAAGCAATGCAAGTGGGCATACGGTTAGTCAAGTATTAGGAACAGGTGCAACATCGGTTACGTTTCCGGCATCGTCGTTATCAAGTCTTACAACAACAACTACCACAACTTCAAATGCTTTTATTAATATAAACTGTATAAAAAACAATGCACAAGCTGTAAATGGTTTGCCTTTTAATTTTCAGTTAAGCTATCAGCTAAATAAAACTATTTATATAAAGCAATAATTAAAAAACTTAACTACTAAGCAGTAGTTGATTTATTTGCTGTTTGTATTTGCGTTTTTTTACATAACGAAATTTATAATCGCGAAGTATTTGACGAATATCAAACCAGGCTCCGTAAGAATAATAAAAGCCGTTGAAGTTTAGTGTAGAATTTTTTTCGGATGTAAAACGATAACCTACCATGCCAATAATGCCAATCCACTTGGTGGGTTTAAAAGCCAGCAAGGGCCCTATACCACCTACTAATAAACCTGCTGATTTATCGGCCAAAAGTTTGTTGGTGTTTACATCGTAATATTTAAAATCGTAAGTGCCTAACCCAATTTCCGACTGGATATCGATTTCCCAAAAGCGTTTATCGAGAATTGTGTATTGGTAAAAAAAAGTGCCATAATCCATATCAAGCGTACGATTGACCGGAATATTTTTATCGGTTTTGGTTTTAACTTGTTGTTTAGAGCTTGAAGTAATGTTATACCCACCAAGTCCAAAAACATGCCTGTCGTTTACAAGTACACCAAGCTGCAAACCATTAATGTTGATAGACTGGTTACGGATGAAAGAATTACGTTGGTCTAAATTTATGTAAGGGCGGTATTTTTGAGGGCGATATATATAGGTGCTATCAACTTTTAGTTGGGCGGTTAACGAATCTTTTATATGCTGTTTTTCGGGGCTGAGATTTTGCGCCCCCAACGTAGTTTGCAGTAGTATAAAAAGCGCTATAATTATGTACTTACTCATACTACATGTAACAATTAGACTTTTAAATTAAGCAAAGGTTTAAAATTGAGCAAAAAGAACGGTTTTTAACCATAAAAACCCTCGAATTTATGTCTTTTTTTGTAGAAAATAAGCGACAAACTGTAGAAAAGGGCTAATAAAAGTTAAATATATAACGTTTAAAACAGGTTTTTTTGTTTTTTTTTATTGAGGCTGGACAAAAGAATATATCTTTAGCAAAATTTTTAAACTAAATAAACAATGAAAAAACAATTATTTACACTTGCACTTGGTGTTTCCAGCCTTGCTGCATTTAGCCAAGCATCTACAATTTGGCAGCCTTATAATTCAAACTTAGCTCCGGCTAACTCTATAGGCCAGTTAAGTGTAGTTGATACAAACACTGTATGGGGTTTAGATGGCTCTTCGTACAATATGTTTACAAGAACTATTGATGGAGCAAATTTCCACGCAGGTAAATTTAACCCAGATACAAGTACGTATCAAGGTGCATCAATTTCGGCTGTAGATGCTAATACTGCTTATATTACTGCTTTTAGAAAAGCACAAACTGCAACTAACGCAGGTCAAATATTAAAAACTACCAATGGTGGTGCTACTTGGACTAACATGGTAAATACCGGCATGTATACAGGTTCAACTACTGCTTTTATTGATTGGGTTCATTTTTGGGATGCTAACAACGGTTTAGTTTTTGGTGACCCTAATGGTAGCAGTGCCGGTGGTGCTACTGCTATGTGGGAAATTTACCGCACACATGATGGTGGAACTACATGGACTCGTGTAGCAGATGCTAATGTACCTACACCTCTTAATGGTGATGGTGGATTAACAAGTTCTTATACAACTTACAAACATTTTATGTGGGCCGGTACCTTTAACGGTTTAGTTTTAGCATCATCTGATAGCGGAAAAACTTGGACTTACTCTAATGGCACTAACGGTTCAATTGGAATTGATGGTGGTTGCGATGGTTTAGCTTTCAGAGATTCTATACATGGTTTAGCTTGGGGTCTTAATACAACAGGCGGCGTTCCAACTGTAATTCGTACATCTGATGGTGGTGCAACCTGGACTCCGGTAACTATGGGTACTTCGGTAGGTTTTGGTACTATGTGTACTATTCCTAAAACTAAAGGGTATATGGCAGTTGGTGCTGATAGCGCAAGTTATTCTACTTTCTCAGCTACAAGCCCGGTTTACACATCAGTAACTTATGATGATGGTGCAACTTGGAATGTTTTAGAATCAGGTACTGCAGGTGATGATGCCGTAAGAATGTTAAGTGTACAAATGGTTGACTCATTAAACGGTTGGGCAGGAAACTTTTCAGATACTACTATGCCTCATGGTTTAGGTGGTGCTAACAGATTTCATTTAGGTCACAAAACAGGATGCCCTATTGGCATTACTGCTCATTCATCAAGCACTCCATTTAACGTGTGTGCCGGAAGTGCAATTACACTTACTGCAAGTGGTTTAAACACCTATACTTGGAGCACAAGTGCAACAACCGCAAGTGTTTCTGTATCTCCTACTGTTACTACTACTTATAGCGTAGCAGGAACTACAACAGCAGGTTGTGCAAACTACGATGCGTTTGATGTTACTGTAATAAGCGGTACTGTTACAACAACTGCGCCATCTCATACAATTTGCCCTGGTAGCAACGTAACATTACACGTTTCGGGTGCAACTACATATAGCTGGTCACCTTCAACAGCTTTAACTGTTACTACAGGTACGGCTTCGGTTGCCAGTCCAACTGCGGCAATTACATATACTGTAATGGGCATCGATAATTTTTGTCCTTTAACTCCTGCAACAATTTCAATTGCTATGAAAGCAGTTCCTAATTTAACTGTAACAGCAAGTTCTTATTCTGTTTGTGGTGCAGTTGGTTCATCTACTTTATCAGCAGCAGGTGCTAACACATACACTTGGACTACCGGTGCAGGTACAACTATATCAACAACTTCAACTACTGTGGTAAGCCCTGTATCTACAGGAACTGCTACATCTTATATGGCAACCTACACTATTACAGGTAATGGTACAGCTACTACCAATTGTACATCTAAAAGCACTATTACATTAACTGTAACTGCTTGTTCTGGTATCGAAGATTATTCAAGCACAAGCCACGTATCAGTTTATCCTAACCCATCTAATGGTTTAGTAACTGTTAGCTTAGCTAATATTGAAGCAAATACTGCAATGTATGTTACAAACATGATTGGCCAACAAGTTGTAAGCGCAACTTTAAAAGACCTAAACACTAACTTTGATTTTAGTGCTTTAAACAAAGGTGTTTACTTTATTACCGTAACTAACGGAAATAGCAAACACGTTGAAAAACTGATTATTCAGTAATTAAATAAAACTTTAATGAGTTTAAAAGGAGCCTTCGGGCTCCTTTTTTTTGTGCTCTATGCAAAATGTTATTACTTGTGGGTGAATAACACTAACAAGAGCAGAGAATAATGCTTAATTAAAACTTATACCCAATATTTATTGCTGCGGTTATATATCCGCTTGGGTCTCTATTCCCTCCTATATCACCTTGTATAACTTTGGTTCCCAAAGATTCTTGCACACCAAAACCCAGTATGCAATCAATAACTAATTGGTTACATATATAAAATTGAACTCCGTTTACAAGCCCACAGCCCATAAAGTAATCTATATATTCATCACTATGTGAGAAGGATGGATTATTTTTTTGATACAATGTATATTGTTGAGTTGAATGTAATGTGCCATACATGCCAAAAGCACCAACATAATAACCAGAATGGGGGCGTTTTTTTGAAACAAAAAATTTATAGTGCGCAGAAAGCTGATATCCTTGGTCTGTAGAAGTTATAGACTGAAATGAATTTACGTTTTTACTTGTGCCGGTAAAAAACAACGAATACAATTGCACACTATGGCGTTTAACAAGTAATTTTTCTATGGTAAATGAAATAGCTTTACCATTACCACCATTTACAATATAATATACAACAGGTAAAAGCAAATCTGTTTTTATAACCAGGTTAATTGGTTTTTGGGTTTTATTAACCTTAGTGCTGTCTTGTGCAGAGCATATAGTAGTAATCAATAAAAAGAAGAGGAGTACTTTTTTCATTTTATAAATATATGTTTATTTGGTGTTAGTGGTAATTTTCTGTTAGAAAAGAGATTGCTTCGTCGTGCCTCCTCGCAATGACAAAATAAAAAAACCGTTGCATTTTCATACAACGGCTTTTGTTTTTAATTAGAATGGTTTACTCGCTAATTTCTTTACCAGTTACATCAAGTAGTTTTACATCGTAACCAAGTTTTTTAATTTTATCGAGGTTAGTTTGTTTATCGCCTACTATAATAATGTTTACGTTACCGTATGGTAAGTGTTTTTTAGCTAAGTCATTAATTTCTGCTTGCGAAATAGATGATAAAATTTGACTTTGTTTAGCTACATAGCTTCCATCTAAATTATAATCAACCAAACGTTTTAAGAATGCCGCTTTTTGAAATGGCGATTCGTATTTAAGTGCATCGCTTTGGCCCATGCTGCTTTTAGTAAAGCCAAGCTCATCGGCACTTACACCTTTATCGGCATATTTTTTTATTTCGCTCATAAAATCAACTACCGAGCTATCGGTTGTGTTGGCACGTACTGCGGCACTCATTACAAAAGTACCGTCGTATAAGCCACCATTAAACGTGCCGCGTGCGCCATAGGTAAAGCCACGTTTTTCGCGTAATAATAGGTTTAGGCGGCCATTAAACGATGCGCCAAAAGGGAAATTCATAATGCTTGATTTGTAATAATCTCCGGTAGCATCGTAAGGCATGGCTATACTACCAATACGAATTTCTGACTGCGGTGCCGCTTTTTTATCGATAAAATAAACACTTGTTTTTGCAATAGCAGGTACCACAGGCTCAGGTGCTTTGGTAACTTTTACATTAGCCCATTTGCTTAAAAATTGCAGCTTAGGCATTAGTTGTTGCTGGTTTAAATTACCCACCACCATTACTTTTGTTTGCGATGGCGATAAGTTAGATTTATAATAAGCTTTTACATCATCTAAGGTTATCATAGCAATAGTTTCTGCGGTACCGGTAGTTGGCAAAGCCATAATGTTGTTTGTGCCATACAGTATGCGGGCAAATTGTTGGTCGGCAATGGCACTTGCACTTGTTTGTTGCTGTTGCACAACATCTAACTGTTGTTTTTTAGAACGGTCGAAATCTTCCTGACTGAATTTTGGTTTATACAACATCTCTTCCACAATAGCCAGGGTTTTATCTACGTTTTCGGTAAGGGTAGAAATGTTTAAAACAATTTCGGTTGAGTTGCACGATACATCAATATCAGAACCCAAAGCTTCCAGCATATCGCTAATTTCTTCGGCAGTATGATTTTGTGTAGCCTCGTTTAAAAGATTAGCTGTTAAGTAAGCTAAACCTGCACGGGTCATGTTTTCGAAACGATGCCCAGCCTGAATAGCTATTTGTATAGACACCTTTGGAATTTCGTTGGTGTAGGTGCCAATAAATTTAATGCCGTTATCAAATTTATCTTGCCAGTATACAGGTACTTTTACAATAGGGTTTTCGCCACCGGCAGGTTTAATGCTTCTGTCAAACGTTTCTTTAAGCGGGGTGTAAGTTAAACCTTTATACTCCGGAGATTCTTGCTGAATGTTACGGTCATACATTTTCCAGTTATCGTCATGCACTTTTAAATCGCCTTTACCTTTAGGCACTACACTTAATATAACACATGGTTTGCCTTTAATATATTTGTTGTATGCAGCCATTACATCTTGCTTAGTAAGCTTTTCAACAGCTTCTAATTCTTTCTTCATGTAATCGGGGTTACCGGTTAAAGTTTGGTACTGCGCCAAAGCAGCTCCTTTACCTTGCACGGTAGTTAGCCTATCAATAAACCCGGCTTTGGTAGATGTTTTGTAACGAGCCAATTGCTCATCGGTTACGCCACCTTTTTTCTCCCAATCAGCTAATATGGTGTTTATTTCTGTTTGCATATCGGCAAGTTTCGCATCCTGGTTAGCACGCACTTGTAACTGAAACTGACCAGATAATTCTCTGTCGTAATTAAATGCACTAACAGCAACCGCTTTTTTAGTTTTAATTAAACCAACTTCGAACGGAGTAGATTTAGAACCTGCTAAAAAATGCGATAGCGCATCCATTGCGGCACTTTCGTTGTTATATACATTAACGCTTGGCCACACCATGGCAATCATAGGGAATTTAATATTATCCTCATACGAAATGTAACGTGTATCTTTAAGTACAGGAGGCATTTTATCCATTGCTTTTACAGCCGGACCAGGACTTATACTGCCAAAATATTTTTGGATTAAAGGAAGAATTTTTTCTGCCGTAACATCGCCCGAAATAGTTAGCGTGGCGTTGTTAGGACCGTACCAGCGCAGGTAAAAACGTTTTAAATCGTTTACATCTACTCTATCTAAATCAACTAAATAACCAATGGTGCTCCAAGAATATGGATGCCCTTCAGGATACAAAGCCTCACCAATTTTTTCTTGTACTAAACCATAGGGACGGTTATCGTAACTTTGTCCGCGCTCGTTTTTAACGGTAGACCTTTGGTTTTCAAACTTTGTTTGCGTAACGCTATCTAATAAAAAGCCCATACGGTCGCTCTCTAACCAAAGGGCGGCTTCTAACTGGTTAACAGGCATCACTTCAAAATAGTTGGTTCTATCTGTATTAGTGCTACCGTTTAATGTACCACCCGATTCGGTTACCACTTTAAAATGTTGCTCATCAGCCACGTGCTTTGAGCCCTGAAACATCATGTGTTCAAAAAAGTGTGCAAAGCCGCTGCGTCCTTCTTGCTCGCGGGCAGACCCAACGTGATACGTAACATCTACATACACAATAGGGTCGCTATGGTCTTCGTGTATAACTATGTTCATGCCATTTGGCAACACGTATTTTTTATACGGAATAACAATTTCGTTATCGCTTTTTTTATCGATGGTTTCAAGCAACTTAGGAGCCCCTGCTGCATCGGTAACCGATTTAGATGAACTTTTTGCACCGGCCTGACCACCTTTTGGCGGGCGTGCAGCCGGGTTTATTTGTGCATTTACTACTACAGTAGATGCTACAAGTGCAATTGATACGTATTTTATTAATTTCATTTTTTTTAGTGATTTTGTACAAAGATAATTTTTTTGAAACGCCACCATAATTTTGATTTAAAAACGGTAATTTATAAGGATAAAGGGTTTTTACAGGTAAACAAAGAAGTATATCTTTGAAAAAAAATTACTCCCCCTGTTTTAATTAGAACAGGTTTATGTGTTATGGATAAGCGAATAGCATTTGTTGTAAACCCAAATTCGGGCCCGCGAAAGAAAGAGAATATTGTTGATGTGATTTCGAGAACGATGTCGGGTAAAACACCTTTTGATATTTTGGTGTGGAACGATAAAAATAATTTTGAAGAAATACGCAGCCAAATAACATCGGGCAAATATACTACCGTGGTTGCCGTTGGTGGCGATGGCACGGTAAACGAAGTAGCCAAAAATGTAGCAAACACTAATATTGCCTTGGGCATTATACCGCGTGGGTCGGGCAATGGTTTGGCACGCACCTTAGGCATACCGCAAAAGGCTGTAGAAGCCATACAACGGGTTGAAACAGGCAGCATTAAAACTATAGACCACGGTTTTATTAACGGCCGTTTTTTTAGCTGCGCGGCAGGCGTTGGTTTTGATGCCCGCATTTGTGAGCTGTTTGCCGGTAGCACAACACGGGGCTTGCTGACTTATGTTAGAATTTCGTTGATGGAATTTTTAACCTACCGGGCTAAAGAATATACCATACAGGCCAATAACGAAACCATTAAAATAAAAGCCTTTTTAATTGCCTTTGCTAATGCCGGACAGTACGGAAACGATTTTTACATTGCCCCGCAGGCTAAAATGGATGATGGTTTAATTAACATTGTTATTTTAAAACCCTTTAATGTATTTAGCGCATGTAATCTTTTTGTTAAGATTTTAACCATGAAGGCACACCAGGCAAAAAGTGTTGTAACTTTCAGTGCAAAAGAGTTTAAAATTAAAAACGAAAGCAAAACAGCAATACATTTTGACGGAGAACCCGGCTTTATTGAAAACGAAATACACGTAAAAATAAGTCCGCAGTCGTTAAAAGTAGTTTGCTAAAATACACACTGCATGAAACACGCAAATATTGTTTGGTTCGAAATACCGGTAAAAAGTTTAGACAGGTCTATTACTTTTTATAGCCAATTACTTAACATTACTATTACCAAGCATACATTATACCAAACCGAATACGGTATTTTTAATAAAGATAAAACCCGCATTGGCGGCTCGTTAAAAGTGCAACCCGATTTGGTTGGCAAAGGAGTAAACTTGTTTTTTTATGTAAACGTTATATCCGATGCTATTGCTATAGCCCTTGCCTGCGGCGGAAAAATAGTTATCGATAAAACACTTTTAAAACAGGTTGATGCACATGGCAAAACTGTATTAGCCCACAATTTAATTGACGACCAAGTAGGCTACTACGCTGAGATACTTGATTGCGAAGGCAACCAAATATCGCTGTACTCGCATTATTAAAAATTACCTAACAATAACCAAGCGTTTACTTCAAACCCTAAAAACATTATTTTGTGGTGGGTCATCGGTATCGTGTTTTAAATTAATTGATGCTTCCATTTTTACTTACTGTATAAAACTCCATAAGGCACTTTATATGGGTTATTATTTGTTTGCTGCTGTTGTGTTACATACATTTTAAAATCGCGTTGTAGGGCAAATGCCGCATTATTAGAGTAGCTGGTTTTTAAAAACCCGCAGTGTTTTATAAATGCCTCAGCTAAGTTTTTAATGCTATCATCCGACTTATTTAATTCAATAGCCAAAGCATGTATAACATTGGTATCCGAAAAATAAAGAGGGAGGCTTATCCCTTCTCTCTTTCTATTACCTTCTATGTTAGTGGCCGTTAATTCACCCTCTGTTGGTCGTTCATTGGTCGTTTGTTGGTCTTTTTTATTTGTGCGAATGGTTATAATATCATTGTTAATAAGGGTTACAACAGTTCCTTTGTTGGTCGTTTTTGTTACAATCTCACGACAACATTCAAGGGTTTTGATGGCCGTCCGCAACTGTCGCCGTGTACAGCCTTTCCACAACACTTCGGTTGTGCCAATTACACATTGTAAAAGTTCTAATTTCATTTTATTATTACGCTCGCTCCACCGTACACGTTCGGCAATAACAAGCATTAGTAACATAGCAAAAGGATGGTTTTCTCGTAACCACCTCGCTTGCTCGCTACGATGTGTAAAATAAAAAGATGTTGATGTTTTTGTACTCATTTTGTAAAGCATTTATTTGCTTTTACAAAATTAGGTAGCACTATATTTTAGTTTGCACTTTGCGGCAAGTATAGCCGTACTATGCGGCAGGATTTTATAATCGCATTCTTATTTATCGTACATTTACTTATACTCTTTACATTATAAATTCATGAATAAATTAGTACTAATAGGCAACGGGTTTGACTTAGCACATGGGTTAAAAACTAAATACACGGATTTTCTTTTATGGTACATTAATAAAGCATTCGAAGCATTTAAATCAAATCATAATTATGATGATGGCTTAATGAAAATGTTTCGACCTATGAATTTTTCAAGAGAAGAACCCGCTTTTTCAACCGTTAAAGAGTTTTTGGAACGAATGACATACTTGTCTAAAAATTATGGATTTACTTATGGATTTCACCACCCATTCTTTACCAGTTTAATTAAAAAGAATCATAAAAATAATTGGGTTGATATAGAAGCGCATTATTATGCCGAATTAACAAGGCTTTATAAAATAACAGAGTCTCCTAATTATTCAGGAGATTTATCTCATCTTGAAAATACAGTAGATCAATTAAACGCGTGTTTTGATTTGATTAAGGCACAATTAATTGAACATTTAACCGAAATAGACAAAGGCACAAAGCAAATAAATACAGAAATCAACAAACATATTTCATCGTTAATTCGATCTACAAAACAGCAGAATGAACAAAATAGGAATACTATAGTTTCATATAAGACAATTCATTTTTTAAATTTCAACTACACTTCTACTATTGAAGAGTATATTGACAAAGACGACACCAAAGATTTTTGTAAAATCAATTACATACATGGTAAACTTGGTGACAAAAACAATCCAATCATATTTGGTTATGGAGATGAAATGGATATGCATTATGAAAAAATTGAAAGGCTTAACTCAAATAAGTTTTTAAAAAACATGAAATCTTTTGGCTATTTCAGAACAAGTAATTATCAAGATTTCTCATCTCTTATGGATTATGGAAATCAGGCTTTTGAAGTTCATATCATGGGGCATTCTTGTGGTCTATCAGATAGGATACTACTCAACAGTATATTTGAGCATCCTAATTGTAAATCAATAAAAATATATTACCATCAAAGAAACGAAACAGAAAATGATTTTTTTGAAAAAACTCAAGAAATATCAAGGCATTTTACGGCTAAAGGAAAAGAAAAAATGAGAACAGCAATAGTATCCTTTCAAGATAGCGCTCCACTAACTACTTTTGTTAAAGGGCAGTAAACTACTTCGGTGTGTAAACCGCTTTTTCTTTTTTGTTTTTATCGTGGTGTACATTATCAAGCTTGTTGCGTGGGTTTTGTACATCAACTTCTTCTTCAAAATTCCAGCGGCTACGGCGGTAAATAAACGCATCGTAACTTAAATCGGGTCCGTAAAACTGGTACTGCTTATCTAAAAAATCTTCTTTAGGTGCCAGGTGGTCAAATACGATCGATTCAGATGTTGGGTTGTAACGCAGCGTCATGGTTAGTTTGGCATTGTACTCAAACATTACACGGCTCGGCATTTTTTTAGGCATTTTAAAAACCGCTTTGCCAAACAAAGGTGTGCCATCTTTTTTAAAACTCAGCACATCAATAAATTTACGCGAGCTAATTTTATCGTTTCCATCCCAACCCAGCAGGGTGTAATAATCTCCGCAAGGTATAATGCTATAGTACAACATGCCAAACCATTTGCTGTTATCACCCACATAGGTTTCCGGGCTTTTTACGGTGGCTGATTTATCACTCAGCTCATACAACTCGTACTTTTTAGTTTTGGGGTGCATGGCTTGTATAAAACCAAAATACGTGTAGGTGCCATCGCTACGCGGCACATCCCACATAACGAAACGGAATTTTTTATCGGGAGACGTTAAGCGTTTTATTTCGGTAAGCGAATCGAATGGATAGTTAAACGACAGTGTGTTAAGCAAAACCTCATCCAGCAAACGAAAAAATTTGGCATTGTTTTTAAACTTGGCACTATCTGTCTTTGCCTGATAGATGCTTTTTTGCATCACCTTCAGGCTATCTTCATATTTTTTAAAATAGGCAACATCTTTATCGCTTAAGTTTTGGGCAAGCGAGGTACAAGTAATAAATAAAAAGTAAGAAATTATAAGAAGTACTTTTTTCATAATACTATAACGCTAAATATAGCAATTTAGTTTATGGTGTAGATACACTAATGGGCAACACCTTGCCATTAAAATACGTGTGACCCGTTAGGGCAAAATTACCGATATAATCGGCCATTTGTTTTGGGTTTAAAGGTGCCTGATAACCCGGGAAGGCCTGCTTAAGCATTTCGGTGTTTACAGCGCCCAAACAAAGGCAATTAGCGTGTATGTTTTTATCTTTTAATTCTTCGGCAAGGCATTCGGTTAACACGCTTAAAGCCCCTTTAGATGAGCTGTAGGCACTCAACCCCGCAAACTTAGCACTGCCCATATAACCACCCATGCTGCTTATGTTTACTATATGCGCTGTTTTGGTAATGCCCATAACATCAATTAACTGCTGGGTAAAAAAGAAGGGTGCCTGCACGTTTACCCTATATGTAGTTTCAAAATCGCTTACCGATATATCGGCAAAAGGCTTGCTAACCAGGGTAGCGGCGTTGTTTATAAGCACGTTTACTTCTTTCGTAGCGGCTTTAACTTTTTGGGCTGCTTTAAAAACAGAATCCATTTCTGTAAAGTCGGCCGAAATTACTTGTAGTTTAGGATGGGTTAATTTTATTTTAGTAGGATTAGAGCTTAGGGCTATAACCTGAGCGTTATTTTCTAAAAAAAAGTTAATTAGTTCCTTTCCTATGCCGCGAGATGCGCCTGTTATTACAACTGTCATGTTTTTGGTTTATATTTACAATCTCCTTACAAAGATGATGAATAAAATAACATTATTAAAAATTGCTTTGTTGTGCAGCGTTTTTTCGTTTGCACAAAATATTGATACAACCCAATATCAAAAAATTACCCCGGGCGATACGGTAAAAAATTATTATAACCAGAATAATAACAACCCAAACGACGGCATACAAAACTACTACCCCAACGACCCAAATAACCAGCAGAACCAAAACCAGCAATATCAGCAACAAAACCAACAACAGTATCCCGGTAACGGAAACGGGCAAAACAGAAACAACCACGTTGCCAAACAAATTCCGCCCGAATCGCCGCTAATGCAAAAACTTTATTTTGGCTGTAACCTGGCAGCACAGTTTTACGGACAAGCCGGCTACAACATTTTTTATTACGACCTATCGCCCCACGTAGGCTATAAAATTGCCGATAAGTTTTCGGCAGGCTTGCAAATTTTGTATAACAACACCATTGAAACCGGTGGCGGCTTTACCGCATCATACAGCGTTATTGGCGGAGGTGCTTTTGCACGCTATTTAATTTTAAAGTGGTTGTTTTTGCAGGTTGAGTACGATGTGCTAACTACACCACCTAATAGTTATTTTGGTCAAAAACGCAACATAAGCGACGAAAAAATTGGCGGTGTTGGTTTTAAACGCAACATCACCAATAAATTTAGTTACTACATTTCTATACTATACGATTTTGCCGCCGAGCCTCAATCGCCTTACTATTACAACCCAATAATTTATAGGGTTGGTATTTCGTATAATTGGTAGAGTTTTATAATTAGCTTCTGTCATTTTGAAGAAGGCACGACTGAGAAATCTGTTGTTAGGTGTAGAGTATTTAATTGCCTTTAAACATCTCTTATAAATTATATAATATATTTAGTAAAAGCTTAAGTCTAAAAAACAACCGGTAATGCCATCCAAAACCTATTTACTAATACTGCTTTTAACCGCCACGCAATTAATTGGCCAAACAAATACGTTTCATCTTCAAAACAAAAACAACTTAATTGAAATTGACAACCAATTGGCATACAGTGGTTACAAGCAACTAACAAAAACAAACGATAGTGTTAGTGTTCAGCAAAAACATTGCTCTGTAATACAAATAACCACTCTTTTAGATTCTCTGCGTAAAGCAGGCTATATAGATAAAACTCCCAAAAACATCAGCAAATTAAAATACCAATGCAAATTAAACCTGATAAATAGCACCTACTTTAGTCGCGATACCCTTAAGAATAATGTAATAGATAGCATTTATACTATTGATGTTGAGCTAATTTTTAATTACAACAAGCAAAAAATTAATAAAACCGTTACCTACTTTACATTATACACGCATTATACAAAAACCGAACTTCAACAACTATTTACAACCTATGCTCTATACGATTTAAATTATTTTAAACGTTCAAATATATACGTGCTTAAAATTGATTTTTCGTTTGCACGTTTTCAAGGCAAAAACAAAAGCACAGGTTTATCTATTCAAGAAATATATTTTTAACTCTCTATTCATTTATTTAACATTAAATTTACCTAAGCTACACAAGGAAAAATGAGTAAAAAGGGTACCTTTGCTGTATGGTTGATTATAAGAGGGAGGCGAGGAACAAAACAATACGTAAGCTTGTTATAACGTTTTGTATACTATTTTCAATTTTGCTAATTTATTTAATGCTTAAGTAGCCAATTGCCTTTGGTTTTAGAGGAAATTTTTTTTCAAAAAAAAATAAATTTACTTTTTTAATTTATTTCTTTTAGTAGTTTTGCGCTCTAAATAATTTAAACAAATCAACAAAATGAAAACACTAAAAATTACAGCCATTGCCCTGTTTATGGTAGTTACTAACGCATTATGTGCGCAATCAGAAGTAAAAGAACTTAGCATAGAAGAAAGGGTTAAAGCAGAAACTACCGAGTTAGTAAACAAACTTAACCTAACACCTGCTCAAGAAAAAACAGTATCGAACGCAGCTTTAGATCGTGCTAAACAAATGGAAGCCGACAAAGAAAAATACAAAGGTGATAAAGAAGGTTTAAAAACAGCTCGTAAAACAAGCAACACAACGTTTGAAACAAGTGTAAAAAACTTGCTTACTCCAGATCAAAAAACAAAATACGAGCAAATGCTTAAAGAAAAACTATAAAGCACAACTCCGTTTTATAAAACAAAAGCCTTTTGAATAAAATTCAAAAGGCTTTTTTTATGAAGTAAAAACTACAAAAAAGCCATAAGCAAAAAATAGTAAATTAGCGGCACATAAAAATAAGCATGAAAAATTTTATCGTCGCAATTATAATTATAGCGAGTGGTTTTTTTAAAGCGAAAGCACAAACCTGCAATTGCGCTGCCGATTTTGCCGCGTTAGAAAATGCGTACAAAAACGATTACTCGGGCATGCAAGATTTTGCCAAGGCGCATCCTAACTACATACAAACCATCGCCCTTATAGAAAAACAATCAAAAACAACCAACGATGTAGCCCGCTGCGATGAGTTAATAAAGGAACTTATTAATTACCTAAACAACGGACATGTTACCTATGGCAAAACGGGCAAAAACCCGCTCTATAAAAAACCAACCTTTAACGCAACCACACCACAATATAACCCAAGCGTACAATTTTTAGATAGTAAAACTGTAAAAATTCAGATTAAAACCTGCGATTTAGATTACAAAAATCAACTCGATAGTCTTGTTTCGCTAAACCAAGACAGACTCAATAAAACCGAACACCTTATCATCGACCTCCGTGGTAACGAAGGGGGCGGCGATGCCATGTTCGATACCCTTATACCTTACCTATACACCAACCCTATTTTGTGTTACTCGGCCGATGTGTGGGCATCGCCCAACAACATAAAAATGTTTGCTGAATATTTAACCAATCCTGATTTATCGCCCGGAACAAAAGCAATGCTACAAAAAATTGTAACTCAAGGCAATGCTAACCCAAACACATTTGTACCCATGTTAAGCAACACAATTGATAGTATGATTTTTCCTAAAGCAACTCCTTATCCAAAAAAAGTAAGCATTATTATTGATAAAAAATGTGCTTCTGCTACTGAGCAATTTTTGCTGCTTGCCAAACAAAGTAAAAAAACAACCATTTATGGTTACGAAAATAGCGGCGGTGCTTTAGATTACGCAAACCTAAATACTGTTTTTACTCCATCGGGTTACTGGTATGCTACCGTACCAACCACCCGCAGTGCAAGGTTACCTAAAAACCCTGTAGACCCTAATGGCATAAAACCAGATGTACTGGTACCTAAAGATGTTAAGGATATTGTACAATGGGTACAACAACGATGAAAAATAGCAGTTAATAAACTTTGAAAGTTAATTGGTGGTTTTATTTTCACAGTATCAGCAAAAACATAAAAAGTACAATTATGATAATAGGAGTAGCCGGACCATATTCTGCCACCACGGCACAGCAACGTCAGCAAAACTTAGATGCTATGAACCATGCTGCCGCAAAATTGTTAGAACTGGGTCACACACCTATAATAGGCATGAATGCAGCTTTACCTGTATTAGCTAAAGCAAATGTTGCAGATGTATATAAAGCCACTATGGATATATCTTTAGCCGTTATTAGTGCCTGCGATGCACTTTTACTTTTAGCCGAAAGTCCGGGTGCAAATAAAGAACGTGATTTGCTGCTTGCTAAGGGTAAACCCATTTTTACATCAATAGATGAAATTACTGCTTTAAACATACATTAATGAAATCATCTATATTGCTTGTATTTGCTTTTTTATTTAGCACATACATTTTTGCACAAACAAAAACCAATAGCTTGCAAATTATTGAGCTAACTCCAAATTATTACATCTATATAACATATCATACTTATAAAGGCGATATTGCAACAGCAAACGGCATGTATGTTGTAACCAATAACGGCGTTGTAATTATTGATACACCTTGGGACACCACTCAGTTTCAACCTTTATTAGATAGTATTAAAACTAAACACCACAAAAAAGTTGTTCTGTGCATTGCAACACACTCGCACGGAGACCGAACTGCCGGACTCGAATTTTTCCGACAACAAAATATTCCAACCTACACCAGCATCCAAACCGATTCCATATCAAAAGCCACCAAACAAAAAAGAGCTCAGTTTCATTTTAGTAAAGATACCACGTTTAACATTGGGCAATTATCCTTTCAAACTTTTTATCCGGGGCAAGGACACACAGCCGATAACATTGTTATTTGGTTCGGTAAAGAAAAAATAATTTATGGCGGTTGTTTTATAAAAAGCGTTGAGGCAACCGACCTCGGTTACATACAAGAAGCTAACTTATTTGCATGGCCTGCAAGTTTAAAAAACGTACAACAAAAGTTTCCGCAACCTAAATTTATTATACCCGGTCATGATGCTTTTACAAACCTAAATGCAATAAACCACACCTTAAAACTTTTGCAGCAGAACAAAAAATAAGAGAAATGCCGTCAAACATTTCTCTTACCTATAAAATTTATAAATTATATTTCTTTTTACTATCGTGCAAACCTAAAGCTACTGCCTAAAAAGCGCGCGTTGTTTCCAAGCTGCTCTTCAATGCGCAATAACTGGTTGTATTTTGCAACCCTATCGCTACGTGATGCCGAACCTGTTTTAATTTGTCCGCAACTTAAAGCAACTGCTAAATCAGCAATGGTCGTATCTTCTGTTTCTCCGCTACGGTGGCTCATTACCGATGTGTAACCATGTGTTTGCGCCAGTTGCACAGCCTCAATGGTTTCACTCAAAGTACCAATTTGGTTTACCTTTACTAATATAGAGTTTGCCACACCTTTATTTATACCCTCAACTAAACGGTTTACATTGGTAACAAACAAATCGTCGCCTACCAGTTGCACATCGTTGCCTATGCGGTCGCTAATGCCTTTCCAGCCATCCCAATCATCTTCTGCAAAACCATCTTCAATTGATACGATAGGATATTTTTTTGCCCAATCAGCCCAATAATCAACCATTTGTGCTGATGTTAATTCATCACCTGTTGATTTTTTAAATTTGTATATTTTCTTTTCAGCATCATAAAATTCAGATGCTGCTGCATCCATAGCAATGTAAATGTCTTCGCCCGGTTTGTAACCCGCTGATTCAATTGCCTGTATAACATATTTCAAGGCATCTTCGTTCGATTTAATGTTAGGCGCAAAACCACCCTCATCGCCCACATTGGTTGATAGGCCTTGTTTTTTTAGCACCGCTTTTAAATGATGAAATACTTCGGTACCCATGCGCAACGCATCCGAAAAACTTTCGGCGCCAACCGGCATCACCATAAATTCCTGAAAATCTATTCCGTTATCGGCATGTGCGCCACCGTTTAAAATATTCATCATTGGTATAGGCAAAAGGTTTGCGTTTACACCGCCAATATATCTAAACAAAGGTTGTTTCAACTCTTCGGCAGCAGCCCTGGCAACCGCTAACGATACGCCTAATATGGCATTAGCACCCAGGTTGGCTTTGTTTTCGGTGCCATCAATTTCAATCATTTTATCATCAATGCCATTTTGGTCAAAAATGTGCATGCCTTTTAATTGGTCAAGTAAAACGGTGTTTACTTTTTCAACCGCCTTGTATACGCTTTTACCCATGTACTGGGTTTTATCGTTATCGCGTAACTCAACCGCTTCGTGACTTCCGGTTGATGCCCCCGACGGAACCGCAGCTCTACCCATGGTGCCGCTATCGGTATAAACATCTACTTCTATTGTTGGGTTTCCGCGCGAATCAAGAATTTGACGTGCGTTAATGTGATATATATATGCCATAATTTTAAATTATGCACGCAAAGATAAAAGTAATTTATTAGTAGCACGCACAATGCACACTGTGTTTTCCACAATATATCCAACTCCTTGGTATAAGGGCGTTACAGCGTTTTGTAAACAGGCACCATTGGGTTGTACACTACTGATGAAAATATTTTATTTCCTCATATACTAAATTTAAAACAGGAGCGTTACACTTATTATTAACCCTAAATAATAATGCCATGTTTAAAAAAACAAAAAAACAAGTTACTACTAACTCAAAAGTAGAAAAATTAAATATTAAAGAATTAAGTAATGTAATAGGTGGTGGCTCAAACACTCCGCCTCCTCAACCAAGTGCACCAATAATTCATAAAGAAATGGACGCAACAAGTCCTTCGTAAATCATCTCGTTAGTATAATATTAGTAGCAACAAAAAGCCCAACTATGTAGTTGGGCTTTTTGTTACACTAGTTTTATTTAAAAAATTACTTCTTCAAATTAACTATTTAATATAAATAGTTTTATTTACTAAGTAGTTAATTGGAAAATTAAATTGTTTACCACTAAACGTTTGTATGTTATTTTTTACACAAGTTATATTAATGTCAGCGTTATTTCCAACAGCTAAAGCAGCTAAAGCAGATGGTGAAAATGTAACCGAATTTGCCCCTGAGGCTAATGTTTGAGTTGTTGTATTAGTTCCGGCGTCTAAAACAGAAACAGTTGTTATATCAGAACCGGCAATGCCTGTTATTTGAATAGTATTTTGCTGCGATTTATAAATAGTATCTGGCAAATGGGTATAACCTGAATAGGTTGGCATAGGGTTGTTATTTGTATAAGTAAAAGAAGGAATTATTCCAGTCCCAACTACTGCCCATGTACTTGGTATAGTAGATGCTGAAGAAATAGAATCTTCATAAAAAGTCGAATAAAATTTAAATTCAACGCCGTTTAAGCTTAAACTACCAACCTTAACATAAGATGACGTTGTATTTGTTGTTACCGGTGTAGCAGAAAAAAATACAGGCCAACTATTAATAGCTAAAGGTGTAAGGCTGTCGCTAACTACATATTGGTGTCCGTATATATTTAATACACTATAATAACCATTATTATTAGTAATGGTATTTGTACTATTAGCTGATGTTGTAGAAGTGCTTTTTTTACACATACTAAATAGTATAAAAGCTGCAATACAAGCAATTGCTAAATTAATTTTTTTAATCATTTTCCAATTTTATTATTACACTACAAACAAAAAGCCTAACATTCGTTAGGCTTTTCTTTTTATTACTTCTTCAAATTTTTAAAATAATCAAAAATCAAACGTATACCAACTCCGGTGCCGCCTTTCGTGCGGTAACCATCACGGGCTGCTAAAAACGCAGGTGCAGCAATATCAAAATGCATGTATGGGTAATCAGTATATTTTACCAAGAATCTTCCGGCAGTAATAGCACCCGCTAACGGACCACCAATATTTTTTCTATCCGCAATGTCCGATTTTAATAACTCATCATACTCTTCCCAAAACGGAAACTCAGCCAAACGCTCGTGCACGCGTGCGCCACTTTCTTTCAGTTGGTTTTTCATTTTTTCAGGTACCGTGCCCATGCAAACTATGCCTTGCGCGCCAATAGCCGCAACAGCAGCACCCGTTAAGGTAGAAAATTCAAACGCAGCCAATGGCTTAAACTTTTTAGCATAGCTAAGTGCATCAGCCAAAATCATACGGCCTTCCGCATCGCTGTTCAACATCTCAACGGTCGACCCATCGTGCATTGTAATAATATCACCCGGTGCAAACGCATTAAAGCCCGGGCGGTTATCCGTTGCAGGTACCAGCGCAACAACGTGTACAGGCAATTTAGCTTTAGCCACCGCATACATTAAACAACCCACGGCTGCGCCACCTGCCATATCGCATTTCATGGTGTCCATGCCTGCAGTAGGTTTAATGCTAAGTCCGCCTGTGTCGTACACCACACCTTTACCAACCAACACATACGGTTGTTTGTTAACGGCGCCTTTTGGTTTGTACTCCATAATGGTAAATGTTGGTGGGTCAACACTGCCCGCGTTAACCGCTAACAAGCCACCCATTTTAAGCGATGTAATTTTTGCTTTGTTAAGTATCTCTACACTAAAGCCTGCCTCTTTACCCATTTTGGCAAAAGCGTTGGCAAGGTCGGTAGCATCTAAAATGTTTACAGGCTCGTTAACAAGGTCGCGCGCTTTGCAGGTTGCATCAGCAACAATGTTTAGTTCTTCTAACTGTTTTTCGGTAATGGTGTTATCGTGTACATATAAGGTAGTCAGGCTATTTTTCTCTTTAGCGGCTGTGCTACGGTGTTTAATAAATTGGTAGTTGCCCAATAAAATGCCTTCAATAAAAGCAAGCGTAAATTTTTTATCTACCGTTGAGGTTACTATTACCGATGTTTTTTTGTGCTCGTTAAGCGCACCCGTAATAGTGTTACCCGCGCGGCGCAATAATTCTTTTTGCTGTATGCTGTCTTTTTTATCATCTAACACAACAACAAACACAAAGCGTGTAAACTGGTTAATGCTAACTAACTTTTTGTTATCAGCTATCTGTTTTTCTATATAGCTAACTTGCTCGGCCGTTAAACCATATTCGTTTTTGTTTTTAAACGATTTGCCGATAATCACTAAATTATCTGCTTTAAGTGCCGATGTTTTTGAAATAGACGTCATATTTGTGTATTTTTGATGTGCTAAATGTAACAAGAAATATCGCTTATCCTATGCAAACAGATAAACTTTTAACGCGCGCCCTTAACCTGGAATTTTTAAGTATCGAAGAAGGTGTTTTTCTTTTCGAAAACGCCGCCCTTACCGATTTAATGTTTACCGCCAACGAAATTCGTAAAATAAAAAAAGGCGATACTAAAATTGTTACCTGGCAAATAGATCGTAATGCTAACACCACCAACGTGTGCATTGCCAATTGCAAGTTTTGTAATTTTTACCGCATACCAGGCCATGCAGAGAGTTATACAACAACCATCCCCCAATACAAAAAGAAAATTGATGAACTGTTTCGTTACGGTGGCGACCAACTCCTACTGCAAGGCGGTCATCACCCCGATTTAGGTTTAAGTTTTTATACTAATTTGTTTAAAGAATTAAAAAGCCTTTACCCCAATTTAAAACTACACTCACTTGGTCCGCCCGAAATTGCGCATATTACTAAGTTAGAAAAATCAACTCACACCGAAGTACTAAAAGCATTGATGGAAGCTGGCTTAGATAGCTTGCCCGGTGCCGGTGCCGAAATTTTAAATGATAGAGTACGTCGCTTAATTTCAAAAGGCAAATGCAACGGCCGCGAGTGGTTAGATGTTATGCGCGCCGCCCACCAGCTAAACCTAACCACATCAGCCACCATGATGTTTGGCCACGTAGAAACCATTTACGAACGTTTCGAACACCTTGTGCTATTGCGCCAGGTACAAAGCGAAAAACCGAAAGATGCCAAAGGCTTCCTGGCCTTCATCCCTTGGCCTTTTCAAGATCATGATACACTACTGCAGCGACTAAAAAATATTCGCAACCACGTAAGTTCCGAAGAATATATCCGCATGCTTGCCCTTAGCCGCATTATGTTACCCAATATCGAAAACATACAAGCATCGTGGTTAACCGTTGGTAAAGAAACCGCGCAACTTTGCCTGCAAGCAGGCGCTAACGATTTTGGCTCTATTATGATAGAAGAAAATGTTGTATCGGCAGCCGGCGCGCCACATCGTTTTACCTACAAAACCATACAACAAGCCATAACCGAAGCAGGTTACACACCACAACTCCGCGGACAACAATATAACTTCCGCGAACTACCCGCCAACATCGAAGAGCAAGTAATTAATTATTAAACTACTTTGGGCGTTCCGTTTCAAGTCCTCGCCGATTTAGCTCAGCGTTTTAGTTTTTTTATTTCGGTTTCGCTCAATGCTACGCTAAAGCTTCACATTTCATGCTGTGGGCTTTCCACTACAATCCCTAACTCAAACTATAACACATTTGTATGTTTATACAAAAGTAGCTTACAACCTAAACAGCACAGCTAAAATTATTCGGTCTTCAGCTTTTACTAAATCAGGTGCCCAGTTAGGATAAGGAGTACCCGGACCAAAAGCAGTATAACTATAACCGGTTGGCGATGTTACACCACCATGCCCTGCAAAATAACCTACACTTGCTGCACGGTGCACAGCTTCTAAACGAAACTCAATATGTTGGTTTGGCATCCAGCTTACGTTGGTTGAGCAATCCCAACCAATAAACTGATCTCCGGGGTTTTCAGTAAACGGATGCGTGCCTATGGTTTGTGTTGGGTTTGCAGGGTTCGGAAACGGACTCGCATCTCCCGTAGGAGCTAACACTAAGTAACGTCCGGGGTTGTTCATGTAGCCACCACCAAAAGTCCAGGCAAAATGATTTTTGTAAAACCAAACACGGTTATAAAACATGGCACTTATAAAAAATTGTTGCGGACCTCCCGCCGAATTTTTTGTAAACCCACTTACACCATCACCACTTTCGCAACCAATATCGCCCGTAAGCGAAAACGCCATCTGACTAATTTTTTTCGACTTACTGTTTTTATAATAACGCACCAACAAACTATTATCTGAATGGAAACGAGTTCTGCCCGGTAAACCTGCCGCATCGTGTCCGTAATAATCGTTAGTAAGCATTTTTACGTTTTCAGTTGGGCACCAAGTAACGTTACCACCAAAACCAGGTGTGTTATTAAAGGTGCCGTAACTTTGCCAGCCATTAATTATCCAGGGTTCTATTTTTAATTTTTTGGTAGCAAAAATTTGTATGCGCATGCCATTAAAAAACCACGGCGTGTTATCAGATGTGTAAGATGCCTGATACTCCCAGTTTTCGGCCTGATAATATGAGTTAAGTCCAATGTACGACATAAACATACCGGCATCAACATTTATACCATACAACGCATTAAAGTGATAACCTGCATTGGCTTCAGCTAAATAGCGATACACATCAGCCAAATCGTACTGACCTTTATACGGACTCAAATCATTTCTTGGAATAACGGTAGACCGTGTACCAAACTGTGTTACAATGTGCGCACGGGCACCCTTGTAATAAAAATCACCTCCTAAGTTAGCTCCCGAAATTTGCATTTCGTTATCGCGTGCCAAAGCAGTTGAACCAACCACTGTATTATCAATTGGGTTATTAAACGAGTGCGTTACGTTAGCATCAACCATAACAGTTGGTGTAAAAAATTTACCGGCTAAAGTTGGTGTACTGCGCCTGTCGGCACCGTTAAGCCAAGTCATATCCATGCTGTCTAAAGGTTCGCCTTTTTGTTTGTTGGGTTTATCATCTTCAGGTTCTTGCGCAACTATTTCATTTTTTGCGCCACCTGTAGCAATTGTTTTTGTACTATCCTGCTGCGCAAAATTAAGTAGCGAACAAGTAATTAAACTGAATGCCAGTAGTTGTTTTTTCATTTGGTTTTATTTTTTTTTGATTTTATATTCTTGGCGTGTACAGGCTTATGCAAACGCCCGCAAGGGCAAGGCAGGTGCCTATAACATCATATTTATCAGGTTTAAAATTATCGAGCAGGCATGCCCACACTAAAGCCATTAGTATAAAAATGCCACCGTATGCCACATACACTCTGCCAAAACTGGCTGTTTGCAAAGCGGCTACAACACCATACAAGGCTAAAACAAACGCGCCAATAAAGCCATAGTACATGGGCTTGTTTTCTTTTAACCAAAGCCAAACTAAATAGCCGCCACCAATTTCACAGATGGCCGCTGTAACAAATAACAACAACGATTTTATAGCGGTGTACATTACGCTTGTTCGTTTTTTCTTACTAAATCAATGTTTTCAACTTGATGGTATACAAGCGGCACTTGTTCTATTTCTACATCACTTTTATCAATGCCAAACGCTCTTACATCACTTTGGCTAATGCGTTTCAACATAAAGTAGCTGTTTAGCAACAAACCTTCTTTTAACGAAAATTCGTTTTCTACCGATAAAAATTTTTCGAGCACAACAAATTTAAAATCGGGTTCGGGGTTATATTTTGTCGAACCATCCGGGCGTATATGTAAATTCAATTCTTTGTTGGCTACCAATTGCTGCATAATTTTTTTAAAAAATAATTCGGTACGGGGTTGCACCCTAAAACCAATGTTTACCGTTACTTTAATTATTTTATCATCAACCAGCTCAGCTACTTCATAATTTAATGTATAAGGCTCATCGGTACGGTTAATGTGTAAAAACCAATACACATCGGCTCGTTTAGGTTTTTTTGAAAAAATAGATTTAATTATTTTTTGTTCAAGCTCTTCGCTTGTGTTGGCTTTGGTAAGGTAAATTAAGTGTGTGGTAAATTTTGGTATACTTTCATCTTGGCTTAACTCTTTTATTTGCGATGTGTATTTATATAGTTTTATAAAATGAGTAAAGCGGTTATTTACTTTGCGTGAGTAGTACCAAACGTACATGGTAGTAAAAATAAACAGCTCAAAAAACAAAAACATCCAGCGCTCTTTTATTTTGGCAACATTGGCAATAAAAAAAGAGGTTTCAATTACTGCAAATACAAATAGAATAAAAAAAACAAAAACCTTGTTCCATTTTAGTTTGTAAATTAAAAAATAGCTGAGCAAAAAGGTGGTCATCATCATGGCAATGGTTATTGAAAAACCGTAGGCGGCTTCCATGTGTGCCGATTTTTTAAAATATAAAATCATTAGCACGCAACCAAACCAAAGTATACCGTTTACACTTGGTATATAAATTTGTCCTTTTAGGTCGGTTGGTTGGCGTAGCGTTACACGTGGCCAAAAATTTAGGTTCATGGCTTCGCTTATTAATGTAAACGACCCACTTATAAGTGCCTGCGATGCAATAATGGTTGCCGCGGTTGCAATAATAATGCTGGGCAATAAAAACCATTGGGGCATAATTTCAAAAAATGGGTTGCGCCCTGCAAGGGTTGTTTTAGCTTGGTGTGTAATCCACGCAGCCTGCCCCAAATAGCAAGCCACTAAACTTGTTTTTACAAACGCCCAGGTTATGCGTATATTTTTTAACCCGCAATGCCCTAAGTCTGAGTATAAAGCTTCGGCACCTGTTGTACATAAAAATACCGCGCCTAATAACCAAAATCCCTTTGGGTAGTTTACCAGCAAATTGTAAGCATGTTGCGGATTTAAAATTTTTATAATATCCGGATACAATAGTATTTGATGCAAACCAACAACCAACAACATAGAAAACCAAATAAACATAACCGGACCAAAAAATTTACCAATGGCCTGTGTACCAAAACGCTGAAAGAAAAACAAAGCCGAAAGAATGCCGGCAACCAATACAATGGTTAATGTGTTACCGGCAACAAACGTAGTTTCAAAACCGGGTACCATGTTTAAACCTTCTATAGCCGATGCTACCGATATAGGTGGCGTAATTATACCATCGGCCAATAAAGTAGTTGCACCTAATATGGTTGGTATAACTAATTTTTTTCCGTAACGATGTACTAATGCGTATAACGAAAAAACACCACCCTCGCCTTTGTTATCGGCTTTTAAAGTTAGCCACACATATTTTATGGTGGTTTGAAAAACCAGTGTCCAAAAAATACACGATACGCCGCCATATACCAACACAGTGCTTATAGGGCGTTCATCAATTACGGCACGTAGCGCATATAAAGGGCTTGTACCAATATCACCATAAATAATGCCCAGTGCTATTAATAAGGTTGAAAAGGTTACTTTTTTTGTGTGAATGGATGATGTTTGTGTCATGTTATTTTACAACACAAAGTAACCGCTAATGTTATAAAGACTATATTAAACTATAGGGCTTTAGTATAAAGATTTTGTAAAGATTATTTTTAATCTTTCATCATAAAACGATACCCCACGCGCGATTCGGTAATAATTAACTCGGGGTTATTGGCATCGTTTTCTACTTTTTTACGCAGTTGTGCTATAAACACCCGTAACGATTGCGATTGGTCGGCTTGCCCCGGACCCCACACCTGACTTAATATATAATGGTGTGTAAGCACACGCCCTTCGTTTTTTAGTAGTAAACAAAGTAAGGCGTATTCGGTAGCGGTTAGCTTAACGGTTTCGTTATCTTTTTTTACTAAACGTGTTTTAAAATCAATCGATAAATTACCAATGTTTACAACCGAAGTTTGTTCGGGTACATCGCTATTACGAATAAAGGCACGAATGCGCGCCAGTAATTCGCCCGTACGAAAAGGCTTGGTTAAATAATCGTTAGCGCCACTATCCAATGCTTTAATAATATTTTCTTCGTCGCTTTGCACCGATAAAATTAAGATGGGTTTGTTGTACCACTGGCGCAATTTTTTTAAAACTACCAAACCATTTTCATCAGGCAAACCAATGTCAAGCAAAATTAAATCGGGTGGGTGGTTTGCTGCCAACAGCAAACCTTCGGCAGCGGTAGCTGCCTCAACCACTTTATATTGGTGGTTACGCAACGTAATTTCTAACAACTTTCTAATCTGAGCTTCGTCGTCAATTACTAAAATTTCTTGTTTACTCATTTTTTAAATTATTTCTGCCGATGCTTCAGCCATAATTTTTATGGTAAATTTTGCACCGCCTGTTTTTACATTCTCTAATAAAATAGTGCCATAATGCGCACCCACAAAACCCTTAACAATAGATAGGCCCAAGCCTGTGCCACCTGTATGCGAATTTTTAAGTCGGTAAAATTTTTCAAACACATTTTCTATTTCATCAGCCGGAAAACCCTTGCCTGTATCTTCAACCGTTATCACTAAATTTTTATTGTGCTTAAAAGCACTAATAGTAATGGTGCTGTTAGCCGGTGTATAAATTAGTGCGTTGTAAACCAAATTGTAAATGCACTCCCTAATTAACCCCCCATCTATTTTAAATAGTGGTAAGTTTTCTTTTATATTAATTATAATGGTGTGTGCTCTTGTATATTCTTTTAATTTATTTTTTACGTCATAAGCCAGTTCGTTTATGTCACACCAATCTAAAATGGGTTTCACCACGCCCGATTCGAGGCGAGACATGTTCAATAAATTCTCTACCTGTCCGTTTAGCCTCAATGCTGCTTTTGATATTTCAGCTACCAAAATATCTTTATCTTCTTCCTGCAAATTAGTTGCATCAGCCTTTAAATTATCGCTTGCCCCAATAATGGTTGCTATAGGCGTGCGCAGCTCATGCGACAGTGAGTTAAGCAACGTGTTATAAAGTTGTAGCGTGTTTCGTTTTTCTTCGCGCTTACGCGCAATTTTTTCCCACTGTCGTGTTTTGTAATTTAATACCGCGTTAACCAGGGCCACAGTAAAGTACATTAAAAACATCAGCACATCTTCGGTTTGGTTAATGTGTAAATTAAATACAGGCGGTATAAAAAAATAATCCCAAATAAAGGCACTTAAAAGCGCAACCAACAGCAAGGGCAAAATATCTAAAAACATGGCCAGTACCGATACCGTAAACAACAACAACAAGGCAACAATTTTGTAAGCTATAAATGCCGATAACAAATAACAAATAACCGCCACCACCACCACCGAAAATATACCATATAAATATTGGCGAACTTTGGGTAATTTGTTTAATAAAACTCTTTCCATTTACAATACAAAGCTACGTTTACATTTACAATTTAACAGCTAAACTTAACCACAGTTTTATAAAGATTTTATAAAGATTTGTAAAAATGCTGCAATTTTTTAGTTAAACACCCGCCAAGTAAATCTCCCCTCATTACAGCATGCAGGCCTGTCCAAACGCCAGGTCGTTAGGCATGTGCGGCAGCGTTCGTTTTGTTTTAATTTTTGGCTTCTTTTTGCTCAAGTACGGCAAAAGTCCGATGAACTTTTGATTGGGCAAGTGTGTTAGGGGATAGGAAATAAAAAGCTCCGCGGTCAGCAATGCAATTTTCGTGAATTGCCTGCTAACATAGAAGAGCAAGTAATTAATTACTAAGATTTTTTAAAAAACCTCTCCTAAATTAATAAATACACCGTTGGAGCCATTTATGCCGAGTGCATAATCGATACAGATGTTTGTTTTAGAATCGCGGTTTACTTTTATACGAATGCCTGTGCCCACGGCAGGATATATGGTTTGAAATTTATTGCTGGGCCAATCGGTAACAGATTGTGCGTTGGCAAAAACCACACCGCCTACTAAGCCATTGCGTGTTATGCCAAAACGATATTCGGCTTCGGCATACAATAAGTTTTTTCCGCGAAACCTGCTTTGTATATAACCACGCCCCATGTTGGCGTAAGGATCCCAACCGGTACTCGGCATATCTAAGTAAGGCACATTGCCATTAAAAGTAAACCAGTTGTAGCTCCAAAACGCCAACACATTATCTGATTTTTTACTCAGCTTAAAATATTTTCGTAAATCAACTATCAATGATTGATAATTGTGGTTGCTGCCTAACATGGTTAAGTTTGGACAAAATGCAACGCTGCCATACACGGCATCAGATGGATTGATGGAGTTTTTTCGTGTATCGAACAAAGCGTTTACCGATATGCCTGACGATACGGATTGTTTGGTTAAGCCATATTTTTTAAAATCGCTTATGCCGCCATCCGTAGGTCCTGCTTCGCTAATGTTCCAATGGTAATTTAAATTATACGCCAAGCCCGCATAAAAGGCTGTATTATCTATATGCTTTAGCACAGCTTCGTGTATAATTATGTTTGAGTAGTTTAAGGGATCTTTGTTTTGTAAAGTAGTATGACCACCTAAACCATAGGTGTATTCAGGGTACTTGTAGAAGCGCCAATCGCCGAGGAGATTAAAGCTGTTTTTTCGGGTCCATATATTGGATAAAATGGGTAGAATTATTTGGTTTTTTTGCGTGTAACTAACACTGGCATCTATAGCCGATAACTTGGTACTGTTTTGGTTATCGGTATAAAAAGCGGCATTGCCTGCTGCGGCCACAGCAAACCCGGTTACTGAGGAGTAACCTGCCGCGGGTAAAATAGCATAATGTAATTTACCGGCTTTTTCAACCGATTCGCAGGTGTCTTTAACCGGTTTTTTAATAATCCTTCGGTAAACATCTACAATGTCTTCTTGCTCAATTTTTTTGCAGGATGTTAACGTATCTTCTGTATCGTTTTTTTGCGCAGCTACATTTGCTGCCAACAAAAACATACCCGCACATAAACCAAGTTTTGCTTTTTGATTGAAAAAAAACAAATTACTGTTTAAAAAGTATACGTTGTAGATACGAGTCACAAATAGTTTATTTCGCTAAGTTAATTTATTAAGATGTAGTTTCCTCGGTGGCGACATCTTTTTTACGTAAAAACTTAGTTAGTAAACTTTTAATAACTGATTTTATTTCTTCGCTGTTTTTTGATACTACATTGGTAACACCCATTTGTAAAATAGTACCCAGTATTTTTTTTACCGGGCTGCGTGTGCCGCCAACAGCCGCTTTTTTAGTTAGGTAGCCAACGGCAACACTTAGTACTGTGTTTAAAATATCGCCCTTAAAATCGGCTGATGTAGTTAATTCGCTGATTGTTTTTTTAATTAAATTAACAGGTCGTAAACTTTCGTAGGTAGTTTTAAACTCTTCTTTTAACAATTTTTTGTCATTTACCTGCTTAATTTCAAGCAAGACAATACGCGCTTTTAATTCGGTTACCGAAGTTATTTTTTCCATATTCGGTTAATTAAGCATTAATGAAATAAGTAAATCGCCCACACTTTTTTTAATGCGCTTATGCATAAAAAAATATAAAACAATTGCTACAAATGCGTAAAACCCCGCTACGCAAAAAAAACCGTAGTATAATTTCCCCAACAAATCGCTTAACCAAAAAGCCACCCCAATATTTAGAGCCATTACAAACATTACAACAATAACCAATACAATGCTACGCGATATAAAGGTGGATGCAACATCTACCCCCTTATCTACAGCTTTGAGTTTAATTAACTCAAGGCTTGTTTTTCCGTATTCTTCAACACGCTCGAATAAGGGGTCGATAAAAGTTTTTTCGTTTTCCATATAAATAGATTTTTTTAGTGCTTGCTAACTTCTTCCTTAACGGCTTCTGCTTTTTCCGTCAGTGTATCAAGCAACTCATCCAGCTTTTCGGCTAAGTCATCCATAATATCTTCGCCTTTTTTCGAAATTTTTTTTCTTGTTTCACTCCCTTTATCGGGCGCTAACAATATGCCTAAGGCGGCGCCAACGGCAACTCCCGCCAAAACACCTAACACTACTTTACCTGTGCTCATAATTTATTTTTTATTAAAGTTACTAATTTTGCGTTATAAATTTAAAGCGGTTTTCGCCCTTGTATAACGCGTAGTATAACCGCAATAATGGCTATAACCAATAAAATGTGTATGATGCCGCCCGCACCGTAGCCAACAAAGCCAATTACCCATGAGATTAATAAGATAACAGCGATAACATAAAGTAAATTTCCCATGATTTATATTTTTTAATTGTGATTAATTGATTTGTTTTTTATTAATTCGGTACCATGTGAAACTCATGTCTGTCGTTGCCATCCATGTAGTAGTACCAAAATTCTTTTTGTTCTAATTTTAAAATTACCAGTGTATGTGTTTGCTGATTGGTTAAACCGGTTAACTGAATATCGGCATCATTATCCGTAAACGCCCACACACCTGTACCCGCTATACTACCCCACACGTAAGAATAATTTCCGGCTTTAGTATAGGTTTCGGAATAGCCTGCCATTTGGGATGTGTAATCGGTTCCGTTTTTTTGGTAATTCTCTACCCGCCACGTGTTACAAACACGCTCCGTACGTGAGTGGAAACTAATTAATGGTCCGTCAGGATATTTTCTACAGCTTTGTATTAAAGGCATTATGCCGATAGCAAGCAATATAATTAAGGTTGATATTTTTTGTTTCATTGTTGTTTGTTTTGAGTTTATATAGGTTGCTTATTTTTAAAAATGTACAGCAACTCCAAAAGTTGAAATGCCGGTTGATAAATCTAAAAACAAACCTGTTTTAGTATTTAAATGATACTCAGCCCCAATGTGCATGGCCACATATAAAGGGTTTACATATTGGTAATCGTTTATATCGCCGCCATAACCGTTTTGCCATACTACGCTTTTAAATGCAAAGCCAACCGATGTACCTACATACAAATCCCATTTAGGGTGAAGATGTATCCACTCATCAAAATAATAAGAGGCTTTTACACCAACGGGCACAACTACTTCGCGGTAGTTGTAGTAACGGTACGATGGGTCGGTGTTTGGCAACGCCGGGTTGCCCCAATACGCACTATTTTGAAATGTGTAGACCCCAACAAAAGGTGCAAGTGTAAAGTTTTTAAAAATATCGAACTCATAATTAATCCCAAAGCCCGGTGTAGGAAACCCAACGGCACCATAGTACCCGGCACCTATGCCCATGTTTAACGTGTTGCCATATTTTTCGGTTGGCGGACCTTTAACTTCTACTACATAGGTAGGAGGAGTTTGATCTTGTGCAGATACTTTGTAGCTTATTAAACTTAATAAGCAAAGTGTTTTTATAAATAGTGTTTTCATTTTGTTGTTGTTTTAATTGTTGTTTATTATTGTTTATCTATATAATCTGAAGCCAACGGTTAACTGAAACCAAATGTTTTTGTACCTGGGAGTGGTTGATGTTCCGTTGCCTTGATTAGCCATTAAATCCCAGCAAGCTTTACCCGAAATAACAAAGTGGTTTATGTTTACATCGATGCCATACACCGCACCAAAAATATTTTTGCGGGGGTTGTCATTTTTAAAGGCTTGGTCTTGCGCGGTAAAGTTTCCGTTAAAAACATAGGCATCTTGCTGATGCATTAAGTATGAATATTGTACCCCGCCTAAAAATGTAATAAACTCAGCCGGTTTAAATTGTATTTGCAAGGGTATATCTAAATAAGATGTTGTTCTTTTATCTGAGTAAGGAACCCCTCCTATTGTACCGGTTGATTGGTAGCCTTTTTGCGAAAACAATAATTCAGGTTGAAGACCAATATATTTACCGATGGGTAAACATAAAAACGCACCGCCTGCAAAACCTACTTTAGGGTCGGCTACAAAATTTTCGCCGCTTGCATCGTACACGTTCGATACGTTTGCACCTGCCTTAGCGCCAAAAATTATTTTTTTACGCTCGTCATCAATTACCTCTTGTGCTTTGCCGGTAGTTGCCAAGCAAGTAAGTAAGGTTGCTGTTATTACTATATACTTTTTCATGTTGTTTAGTTTTAGGTTTATTACTTGGTATTTTTAGCGCATTGCGCCGAAAGCGTGTTTAGCGATTCTTTAATTTCATTTACATCTTTATTAAAATCGATTTTAAATATTTCCCATCTTTCTTCCCCATCAGCTCTGTAGTCATCCATTCTTTTTTTCAGGTTTATATTTTTTTGCTGTAGGGCTATTATTTTATCATCGTACTCGGTTTTAGTTTCCGCATTTTGGTTAGCTATTTTTGCCTGAAGCTCAGCCATACTTTTTTCGTTAGCAATAATTTTAGCTTCCGATTCTCTTCTAAACGTTTCAACATCCGCAGCATAATCTGCTTCTGCTTTATCTAACTTTTGGTTAGCCTCAATTACATTCACAGAAGCTTTCTCTACTTTTTCAGCAGGCGTGTCGCAACCTGTTAGAATAACACATGCTGTAAAAGCTAAGGACACTATTCTTGAAATTTTCTTTTTCATAATTTCTATTTTTATCTGTTTAATAATCTATTCTTCTGTAACAAATGTATTTTATACAAAGCCCTTTTATTTTCATTTTCGTTAAGCGCCTGTTTTTAATAGCCAAGCCCCCAATAAGTGTATTTTATACCCCTACTAACTACCATATCAAATTTTATACCTGTGGGTTTGTTACACAAAAAGCCCATTATGTGGAAACAGATTATACATTTTTAGATCTAAATAAATATTAGATTAAAAAATATTTTCCCTATTTTCAGCATATGAAAAAGTCGCTTGTTATTATATGTGTTTTATTTTTGTTACTTAGTTCGTTTTGCTTTTCACAAAATAAAGATTCACTTTGGCTCGTATACAATAATAAAGCACAGGCAGATACCAACCGTTTACAAGCGTTATATACACTTGCCAATAGTTATTTAGATAACAACCCCTACACATCTATTGTGTTTGCACAACTGGAATTGCAACTTGCCGAAAAAACAAATCAATTAAAATATAAAGGCAAAGCCTTAAACCTTATTGGAGTGTTACATAAAAACAAAGGCCTATATCCGTTGGCATTAGAGCATTTTTTAAAAGCCTTAAATATATTTGAACAAATTGGCGATAAGCGAGGCATGGGTAATTGTTACGCCAACATGGGTAATGTGTATTACGAGCAATCGCAGTTTGCAAAAGCTTTGTTGTATTATAAAAAAGGGCTGAAAGCCCGACAAGAGGATGGCAATAATAACCGTATTGCATCATCGTATGCCGATTTGGGCAACGTATATTCGGGCATGGGTGATTTTGAAACGGCTTTAAAATACCACAACATAGCTTTAAAAATTAGAGAAGAAATGGGTGACGTGCAAGGTGAAGCCTATTGCTATAATAACATAGGTGTGGTTTACAAAAACAAACATGATGATGTGAAAGCCTTAGAAAACCTTTTTAAATGTTTAAGCAAAATAAAAGAAGTAGATGATAAGCGAGGCATCACTTATTGTTATAACAATATTGGCAACACCTATATAGAATTAAAAGAATATAAATTGGCCTTGTTGTATTGCGATTCGAGTTTGCAAACTGTAAAAGCAATTGGCGATGTTAATGCCGAGCGTACCGCTTACCAAAACCTGGCGCAGGTGTATGTTAAAACAGGCAGGTATAAAGAAGCGTATGAGTATGAAGTAAAATTTAAAGAGTTAACCGATAGTATTTTTAACGAAGAAAATAGCAAGCAACTGGGAGATATGAAAACCGGTTTTGAAGTAGAGCAAAAAGAAGCTGAACTAAACGCCAAAGCGGATAAGCAAGAAGCTCTTCTTCTTCAGGAAGAAAAAATACAGCAGTTAATTATAGGCGCTGTTATAACCTTATTATTAGTAGTAATTATTTTTTCCTTCTTTTTATATAAGCGTGTTAAGGTTGCCAACAAGCAAAAACAAACTATTGAGCATTTGTTTCAAGAGGTGCATCACCGAGTAAAAAATAATTTACAAGTAATTACCAGTCTTTTAAATCTGCAAAAAACGTATATCAACGATAAAGAAATATTGGATATTTTTCAGGATTGCCAAAACCGCATTTATACCATGGCTTCTATACACGAAAAGCTATATGAACAAAATGCGCTATCAAACATTAACTTTAACGAGTACATACAAAAACTCATAGCCCAACTTATAGATACATACAAGTTAAAATTTAATGTAAAATATATTATAGAAGTTGATATAGATGTATTGGATTTAGATATGCTTATTCCTATTGGATTATTAACCAACGAAATAATTTCGAACTCGCTTAAATATGCTTTTACTGAGAAAGATGAAAACCCGTTTATTACATTTAAGTTTTTAAAAGCACCCCAGCCAAATTCTTTTATTATGCGCATAGGCGATAATGGCAAAGGCAGCGATGTGGGTTTAGATGATAAACATACATCGTTTGGCATGGAGCTGATTAAAATTTTAGTAATTCAGTTACATGGCAGCATTAAACAATTGCCCGGTAAAGGCACCATGTACGAAATTGTTTTTAGGTTTTAAAGCGTTATATAAATCCCAAAAGGATATGGTATAAAGCTAAATTGCTAATTACAGCCGAACAGATAAATAAGATAACAAGTGAAAAAAACCTACATGCATTTAACCGTCGTGTAGTCTTAAAAATCACATCCATAAATCACAACAATTAGTTTTTCTGCCTTTGTTGGTTGTTATCACCAATAAGTAATTAACACACTAATAAGCATCAAAATCTATCAGTTCAAAATAAATATCTTCTTTTTTTAGAACAGGCATAGTATCGCTTAAATCTTTAAATATTAAATTTAAAGGAGATGGTTTAAGTTTATCGGGCAGGTTTAAAAAAAATCCTTTTTGTTTTACTTCTTTCGCAACTCCAATCCATAATTTAATCGGCAACAAAGCCTTCTTTTTTAACTGATTTACAGCAATTGTTTTAGGCGCTTCAGTAATTTTTGAAAAAATAAATGGCTTATCCGTTGCTGAATAAATAGTTGTACCGTTATAAAAATAATTTGCACCAGGGCATTTCAATCTCCATGCAACGCTTTCAGTATTCCAAAGGGCTTTTATTTTGTAATTGCTGGTGTTGTTTACGACAATGTTGCCCAATCCAATCTTAACATCAAGCGGACTAATTAAATAAAAACCCAGCTTTTTTAAAAAACCATGCGTGCTGTTTTGGTTAGCAACACCTATTATAAATTTATAACCTAAGGTTTTTCCTAACTCGTATGTTCTATTTGCTAATTGGGTAAATAAACCTTTACCTTGGTGCTGTGGGTGGGTTGCCGTGTTTAACGATAACAAGCCTTTAGTTGTTATCCCATCAACAACATAAACCACCGGTACAGTAACATAATGTGCAACAAGTACGCCATCCGCATATGCATCAAAACCTACCACATGTCCGTTTGGGTTTAGCGCATACTGCCATTGCAAAAATTCGGTAGAATATTTGTTTGATTTATCAAACACAGAACTAAGTAATAAAGAGTATTCCTTTATTTTACTTTCGCTTACCCCTGTTTGTACAAATTCGTAATCGGCCATTTTATACTTTTAAAATGTTTTCGCAGTAGTTTTCGTACGTACAAATTTTAAAACCTTTGTCAATAATTTTATCTAATCGGCTAAACACTTTATCGCGGTTATAATACATAAGCATGTTATAAAACTTACTGTTGTTAATGCCGGGGTGCATAAAGTGCTCCTGCTCCGTATCAATATCGTACGGATGAAAATAGCCTAATAACGGATTATTTGCTGTGCTGTGTTTTTTAAGTTTACCCGCAGTTAAAAAAGGAGGCAGCACCCTGAAATAAATTCCACCACCATAGGGAATAGTTAGCGGACCTACTTTACCAACTGTCATTGGTATTTCAATAAGTTTATTGCTAATTTTTTTTGGTGCACCACCAAATTCTTCCCACCCGTAAAGTGGACTTTTTGCAGGCAGTACTGAGCTTGAATAACTAAAGCCCAGTTCTTCTAAAATTTCAAAAGCCCATTGTGTTTTTTCGGTAAGCGAAAATATAGGTGCTCTAAATCCTTTTAAAGTAGTAGCACCCGCCTTAAGTAAATGTGTTATATTTTGCTCTAAATCTTTTTTAAACGCATCGGGTGTTTGTTTATCTAACGGAATGTGTTTGTTTGTATGGCAGGCAATTTCGTGCCCTTCGGCAATAATTTCTTTTATCAGTTCAGGATATTTTTCGGCTACTTCGCCAACGGTAAAAAAAGTACAGGTAAAATTATGCTTGCTTAACCATTTCATGTAAGCATGTGCATTGGCACATACACGCTCTTTAAATTTTTCTCCGTTAGGCATCCATAACCTAACATCTTCTAAATCTATACTGAATAGATATATTTTGTTTGAAGAACTATTGGTCATTTTTTTTGCTATCCAATTTATCTTTAAGCAAAGCTATATCCTGCGTTAAATCTTTTATCTGGCGTTGTTGTTTGGAGTTTACTACTGATAAGTGAACTAAAAAAATTATAATAGCAAAAATAGCAGCCAAAAAAACTAAAGCAGGTGCGTAATAAACACCTAACAGTTTCGCAATAACATCAAGTCCGCTACGCCAAACTGAAAATACAATTAAAATCAATGTGCAAATTATCCAAACTATGGCATACTCTTCGCGTAATTTTCCTTTGGTAATTAAACGGAAAATAAAAAACATAAAAGCCAAAGCACCTAAAATGCTTATTATTTGTATTTTATAGGGTACTACGTTTTCCATTTAGTTTTAATCTTAAGTAAATAAAAATAATAGCCAAACTTACTTTAACCATGTAGTAAATGCTTTTAAACGAGCTGATGGATGATTGCCCTCCAATGCGTTCGCGCATAACAACCGGAATTTCTTTTATGCGTAAATTATTTAATGCAAACAATATAATAGCTTCCGGTTCCGGATATTCATCCGGATAATAACTACAAACTTCTTTTAAGGCTTTATTATTTATGGCTCTAAACCCCGATGTGTTATCGGTGATGGTTTTTTTTACCAAAAATTTATTTAAAAATTTAAAATAATTAATGCCTAATCGGCGTGCAAAAGTCGATTGAAAACCTTCTTTTTCTAAAAAACGAGAACCTATAACCACATCAGCTTCATTAGCCATAATGGGTGCAATTAAATTTATTAATTGGTCGGCCGGGTGTTGCCCATCGCCATCTAACTGTATAGCCACATCAAAATCATACAATAAGGCGTACTTAAAACCTGCCTGCACTGCACCGCCAATGCCAAGGTTAACTGATAAATCTAAAACCTTGGCATTAAAACTTTTTAATAAAGCTAAAGTATTGTCCTTACTACAATCATTAATAAAAACAGGCTCAATGTAGCAATTAGGAATTTTAATGCTGCTAATTTCATTAAACACGTCAGTAACGCATTCTTCTTCGTTATAACAAGGTATAATAACAGCAATTTTCATGTACTACTTTTTTCTTTCGCCTTTTCTGGCGGCATCGTAATCCGGCCCCACCAATTCGTGCATATATTTATCATAATCTTCATCAGATAAACTAAACTTTCCAAAGGTGCGCCAGTAAGCGGCTTTGCTCATAGCATCATAATGAAGTAAATGACGGTCAATCGGATGGTCGTACTGATAGGTTTGAATAATATTTACACATAAAAACCCCGACACTAAAAAAACGGTTAAACCCCTTGCCGCAAAAACAAAAAATTGTTTTTTAAAATCTAACGAAAAAATGTATTGGTAAAATGCCGCTAATGGAATTGCCATTAAAGCATATGCCTGCACCAAAGCCCGCATGCCAAAACCACCGCCATACCACCAGCACCACCAGCACGATAGCATATATATATTTATAGCCATATAAACCAGTATAGGTAATTTAAAGCCGTTTGTTTTTTGTTTTAGTATAAAAAATAACCCAACAACGGCAAGCAACATTACGGGTGTGTACACAAACCACCCTTTGCGGTAACTAAACAATAGGTTTATTATTTGAGGATCTAACCAAAAAAACCGCTCAGTGCTTCCATACGAAAAAAATAAAAAACTATCAGCTTTTACTTTCCAGTAAATCATTTGTGGTAACCACATTATAAAAAAGCCAACTAAAAACAGCGGTATGTTTTTGTACGAAAAAATTACTTGTTTTAATTTACCAGTAAAATCTGAAAATGATGTTACGCCATACAATGCAAAAACAATAAAAATTAAAATTTCGGTTGGCCTTATAACCGATAGCAAGCCAACTGTTAAACCTATCCATAAAAAATAAATGCTCTTTTGTTTTTCGTGCCACTTACAAGTGAGCAACATACATAAGCTTATTAAAAAAAACGTATAACAATGGCTCATTTCGCCATCTCTAAAAGTGTAGTAAAATAAATTAGTGGCAAAAAATATCGTAATTATTGTTAAGGCTGTTATTCCATCGCTATAAAAACGTCGTAAAACAAAGCTGAGTATAATTAAACCCATCAAGCAATAAAATAACGAGCCGTAGTGTACGCAGGTACCATATGGTTCGGAGTAGCCTGTTAACGGACTATGTTGGTTCATAGCTATTTTATGCCCCAGAAAAAAAAACGGACTATACATGAGTGCCATGCCATAAGTGCCTTTTGCAATGCCATTGCCGTTAGGGGCAGTGGTTAACCAATATTGGGTGGTGTAGCTAAAACTTAAATCGTGGTAAATAAAGGTAGCGGGCAAGTACGAATAATAATTATCGGCATCCCACATAAAAGGGGTTTCGCCTTTATCGCTGTTCCAAAACCGCCAGTAGTTTTGCGAAAAAATCATAAACACAAAAACAAAAATCAGCGTATAGGTGGTAATCCAATATGGTTTTTTTGTACTGTCCATTCTTAATCTTTATTCTTATTTACACCTGCTAAAGCATCTAATATAGATGATATAAACGATAGCACAATGCTAAAGAATAGCGCTGTAAAAAAGCCTCGTACATGAAACCCGTCAACTAAATGCTCGGCCAAAATAATTATCAAAGCATTTATAACTAAGTAAAATAAACCAAGCGTAAGTATAGTTACCGGTATGGTTAAAAACACCAAAACAGGTTTTAGCACCGCGTTTAAAAAAGCTAACACAATGGCTAAAATAAAAGCCGTAAAAAAACTATTACCATCTATGCTTACACCGGGCAACAACCAAGCTGTAATTAACACGGCAACGGTCGATAAAATTAATTTTATTATAAAATTCATATATCTGTTAAAATTCGGCTTAAAATTAGTAATTTAGTTTAATGATTAGACTTCTATTTTTCGCCCTTTTAATTTCAGTTACCTGCGCAGCGCAACAAGCTCAAATGAATGTGGAGCTTATTAAAGCTTTGCACAGTAATACATCAAAATCATACCCTGTTTTAGTAAGAGGTAATGTTGCTGTAGTAAAAGAATTTACGGCTACACACAAAGGCTTTTTTAAATACAATTCAGGTACTATAAGTTCTGTAATTCTTTCGGGGCAAGCCATTCAGCAACTTGCTAAAACCCCTCAAATAAAACAGATAGAATATTATGTTAACCATGTGCGCCCTTTAGATGATACGGCCATTGTAAAAAACAACGTGCTCAAAATTCATAATGGAGTTTCGCCTTTACCGCAAGCTTATGATGGTAAGGGCATTATTTTTGGTTTAATTGATACGGGCATAGATTTTACCCATCCTGATTTTAAAGATAGCACCGGCAAAAGCCGTATTGCATGGCTGTGGGACCAAACCAAGGCTACAGCCGGCAACACGCCACAACCGTACGGGTACGGACAAGAATGGAACAACCAGGAAATAGATAGTGGTTTATGCACGCATCAGGATTTGTTTGCCTTTGGGCATGGAACCCGTGTAGCAGGTGTTGCAACAGGTAATGGCAATAAAAACTCCATATATAAAGGCATTGCACCAAAAGCAGAAATTATGTGTGTAGCCATTAATTTTAATAGTAATGGACCTACCATTTTAGATGCCATGCATTACTTAGTTAATAAAGCAGTAGCTGCCAACAAACCTTTTGTAATTAATATAAGCCTGGGCGATTATTATGGTTCGCACGACGGGCAAGATTTGCAAACACTTGCTATGGATAGTTTGATAGCAAATATACCGGGGCGTTGTTTGGTAGCTGCTGCAGGTAATTCAGGTAACATCCCAATTCACTTGCAATACACAGTAAATGCCGATACTAATTTTACTTTTACACGTATACCCAATACCAATAATATTACCCAGTTTGGTTATGGCATATTTGCCGATACTACTAACTTTAAAAATGTACATTATACAATAGGCGTTTACGATTCTACAACTTATAAGTATTTGGGTAATATTGGTTTTCGTACTATAACATCGGCTTTAAACACCGTTACCAACGATACCATTAAGTTTAATGGAGCTCATATTGGCATTGTGCAAACAGCAGCGGGTGTAAACGGAAAAACCTACGAGTTAGATGTGAACATTATTCCTGATTCTATCGGTTATTTTTGGACTTTAGAAACTACGGGTTCGGGTTTTTTTGATGCCTGGTACGACCCCGATGGTTCAGGTGATTTTGAGTTTCTTCCCAAAAATCAAATTCCGGCACCTTTGGCAAGCATGCCTAAAATGAGTTATTATAAAGCACCCGATAGCCTACAAACAATTTGTACAAGTTTTCAATGTAGTAAAGAGGTTATAACAGTTGCCAATTATAATGAGCGTACAGGCTTTACTACCTTGGGTGGAGTTTTTTCAACTTGGCCGGGTCCTTATGATACACTTTCGCCGAGTTCGAGTTCTGGTCCAACACGCGATGGGCGTTTAAAGCCCGATATTGCAGCCACAGGTGATAACATTGTAGCACCGGGTACCTTATCTTTATGTCAGTGGGATGCTATCAATTATCCCGGCAATAGCAACATATCGCAAGATACGATGTATATGATATTTAGTGGCACATCAGCTGCATCTCCAAACGTAGCAGGAGTAGCCGTATTATATCTGCAAGCAAACCCAACCGCCACAAACCAAGATATTAAGCAAGCCATAACCAATTGCCCTAAGCGCGATTATTTTACCGGCAACAATTTACCCACTAATAGTTGGGGCTACGGTAAGTTAGATGGCTTTAGTGCTTTAACCTGTAACCTAACAACGGGTATAAAATCTACCTTTAAAAATGAAAATGTGTTAGTGTACCCAAACCCGGCACACCAACAAATACAATTTATTTTTAATAACGATGCCGCTAATGCCGACTTAGTTGTTTACTCGCTTTTAGGTGAACAAGTGTATAGCACACATGCTTATACAAATAATGTTAATGTACCGGTGCAGCAATTGGCAGATGGTTTATATTTGTACAAAATTTTGAAAAACAACACACTTGTTTCGCAAGGCAAGTTTGTTAAGCAATAGTTTATATGGCAAAAAAAGCAGCTAAAAAAATAGCGAAGAAAGCAACAAAAAAAGTCGCTGTTAAAAAAAGTCCGGCTAAAAAATCAGCAGCGAAAAAAGCTCCAGCAAAAAAATCGACCTTTGTAAAACACGTTACACACCTTAAAGCAGGCGATGCTGTTCCTAACTTTACAGGTAAAGACCAAAACGGAAACCCAATTTCGTTAAACGATTTTGCAGGTAAAACCTTGGTGCTTTATTTTTACCCTAAAGATGACACCAGTGGTTGCACTGCACAATCGTGCAGCTTACGCGATGAGTATCAGTATTTAGTTAAGAAAGATTATGCTGTAATAGGTGTTAGTAAGGATGATGAAAAATCGCATCAAAAATTTATTAAAAAATTCAGCCTTCCTTTTCCGTTAATTGCCGATGTAGATAAAACCATTATAAACGCTTTTGATGTGTGGGGTAAAAAAATGTTTATGGGTAGAATTTTTGATGGCATTTTGCGTACCACTTTTATTATAAAAGATAAAAAAATTATTCGTGTTATTACCGATGTAGATACCGAAGGGCATGGCAAACAAGTAATGGAGGGTTAATCAGTGATTAAGCTTTCGGTTGTTATTATAACTTTTAACGAAGAAAAAAATATTGCACGTTGTTTAGCTTCGGTAAAAAACGTGGCCGATGATATTGTGGTTGTCGATTCTTTTAGTAAAGATAAAACCAAAGAAATTTGTTTAGCTGCCGGTGTACGTTTTGTTGAGCATGCTTTTGACGGACATATTCAGCAAAAAAACTGGGCAATTACACAAGCCAACTATCCGCACGTTTTATCATTAGACGCTGATGAAGCGTTAGATGAAACGTTACAAAAATCAATTATAGCCGCTAAACAAAACTGGCAGCACGATGGTTATTACATGAACCGCCTTACCAATTATTGCGGACATTGGGTAAAGCATTGTGGGTGGTATCCTGATACAAAATTGCGCTTGTGGGACAGTACCAAAGGCGAGTGGCGTGGCATAAACCCGCATGATAAGTACGAAATGTTTCAGGGCGATAAAACTACGGGTTACTTGAAAGGTGATATTTTACATTATAGTTTTTATACAATTGATAGTCACATAAAACAAATACAATATTTTACCGATATATCTTCAAAGGCTTTGTTTCAAAAAAGTTACAAACCAAGTTTTATAAAATTATACCTAAGCCCCATAGCTACTTTTATTGATGGCTATTTTTTAAAACTCGGTTTTTTAGACGGCAAGTACGGTTTTGAAATTTGTAAAAACTCTGCATGGGCTACTAAGTTGAAGTATCATAAGTTGAAGGCGTTGTATAAATAATTCACCTTATCATTTCGAAGGAGGCACGACTGAGAAATATGTTTAAAAATGGGTTTCTCCCTACAGTCGAAATGAAAATCACTAAAAAAACTTCGCCATCTCCTGTTGCATTTTTTCAGCTTCGGTAGCGGCGGCTTGTGCAAAATCTTCGTTAACTGCTCATAATTAAATTTTAATTTATTACTTTTAAAAGTAATTAGCAGTTTTATAGCAATGAAATTTATTAGAGTAAAATTTCTTACATTAATTTTATTTACAAATGCTATACTTTTAATAGGTCAGGTGCCTTACTCAGTTAATCAAATACAATACAGTAGTACATTAAACAACGTTTTATTTACTAAAACAGATTCGATAAAAGATAAAATTTGGCTCGATTCAGGTTTACCTTATTACAATATGCCTATTAATAGCAAATGTTTTACATCTGGGGATTTTGGAGAAGATACACTTGTATTTTGCGATTGTTTTAAAAAACACGATACCATCTACATATCCTTAAGTGCCCCTTCTGCATGTTGTTGTCATATTCTCACCTTACAACTTATAGGTAAAAGTTTTACTTCAAATTTCTTCTGCTCTTACGATATTTCCCCATCTAATGTAACCATGCACCCTATAAAAAGCAACTTAGTACTAAAACAATCAACAACAAATCCTAACGATTTGTTAGAAGGATACGTGTCTTTTAATGGAGAAGGAAAATACAATCTTTCAGCAACGTTCAGAAAACTTACTCGTCAAGAAAAAAATTCTATATTCAAACAACAAGTGCAGGGGTACTTTAAATGTAAGGTAAAATAATTTTATTCGGCCCGCAGGTGTTATCACCAACAAGTAAATCCACTAAAAAAACTCCATCATCTCCTGTTGCATTCTTTCAGCTTCGGTAGCGGCAGCTTGTGCAAAATCTTCGTTAGGCGATGCGTAAATAATTTGGCGAGATGAGTTAACCAGCAAACCAATATCTTTAGTTAAGCCATATTTGCAAACCTCGGCTAAGCTCCCCCCCTGCGCACCCACACCCGGTATTAGTAAAAAATGGTTGGGTACAATTTTACGTACATCTTCTATCCATTGGGCTTTGGTAGCACCAATTACATACATCATATTTTCATCGTTACCCCATTGTTTCGATGTTTTTAAAACATCTTCATACAAATGAACTTCTTTCTGGTGTTCTAAATGTACCATGCGCTGTGTTTGAAAATTAAACGCGCCCTCGTTACTGGTTAATGCCAACAGCACCACCCATTTATTTTGGTACGTTAAAAAAGGCTTTACCGAATCGATGCCCATATAGGGTGCAACGGTTAAGGCATCAGCCTGCATTTCTTTAAAAAACGCACGGGCATACATGGCCGATGTGTTTCCAATATCGCCACGTTTGGCATCAACAATAATAAAATGCTTGGGGTAATTTGTTTTTATGTACGCAACCGTTTTTACCAAACTTTGGTAACCCTTTACACCATGCGCTTCGTAAAAAGCGGCATTGGGTTTAAAGCAAACGCAGTACTTGTGTGTAGCATCTATAATGGCTTTGTTGAAAGCAAAAATAGCATCCTCTTCTTTTAAAAGATGCTTGGGTAGTTTTTCTATATCGGGGTCTAAGCCCACGCACAGAAAACTTTTTTTGTTTTTTATTTCGGTAATTAGTTCTTGGCGGGTCATCGTATTCTGCAGATACTTTTTAGATAAGAATGCTTTAGCGCACGCTTATTTCATGCCGGGCATTTTAGGCATGTTTTTCATCATCTTCATCATGGCACCTTTATCCTGCATCATGCGCATCATTTTGCGGGTTTCTTCAAACTGTTTCATTAGTTTGTTTATCTCTTGTATCGATTGTCCGCTGCCTTTTGCAATACGCGCACGGCGACTTCCATTTATCAATTCAGGTTTCTCTCGCTCAGCCGGAGTCATTGATTGAATGATGGCTTCAATGTGTTTAAAGGCATCATCTTTAATGTCAACATCTTTCATGGCTTTGCCCACACCCGGTATCATGCCCACTAAATCTTTTATGTTACCCATTTTTTTAATTTGGTTTAACTGAGCCAAAAAGTCGTTAAAGTCAAATTTATTTTGAGCAATTTTTTTAGATAGTTTGCGGGCTTCTTCTTCGTTGTATTGCTCTTGCGCTTTTTCTACAAGTGTTACAACATCACCCATGCCCAATATCCTATCCGACATACGTGTTGGATGGAACACATCAATGGCTTCCATCTTCTCACCTGTACCAACAAATTTAATAGGTTTGTTTACTACCGTTTTAATTGATAGGGCCGCACCACCGCGTGTATCGCCATCTAATTTAGTAAGTACAACACCATCAAAATCCAATCTATCGTTAAATGCTTTGGCTGTGTTAACGGCATCTTGTCCCGTCATAGCATCAACCACAAATAAAATTTCGTTTGGCTTAATTTCTTTTTTCAGCGCGGCAATTTCGTTCATCATCGCCTCATCAACCGCTAAACGACCTGCAGTATCTATAATAACAACCGTGTTACCGTTTTCTTTAGCTTGTGCTATACCGCGTTTAGCAATTGATATAGGGTCTTTGCTCTCGGCATCCGAAAACACCTCAACACCAATTTGCTCGCCCAACACATGTAATTGGTTTATAGCTGCCGGACGATAAACGTCGGCCGCAATAAGCAAAGGTTTTTTACCGCGTTTAGTTTTTAAATGGTTAGCCAGCTTACCGGTAAAGGTTGTTTTACCCGAACCCTGTAAACCACTCATTAAAATAATGGTTGGGTTACTATCTAACTTAATATCGGCGGTTTCGCCGCCCATTAGGCTGGTTAGCTCATCGTGTGTAATTTTTACCAGTAACTGACTGGGCGATATAGCAGTTAACACCTGTTGCCCAAGTGCTTTTTCTTTAACGGTATCGGTAAATTGTTTAGCTACTTTGTAGTTAACATCGGCATCTAATAACGCTTTGCGAACCTCTTTTAAAGTTTCGGCTACGTTAATTTCGGTAATTTTTCCTTGTCCTTTTAAAACCTTAAAGGCCCTGTCCAGCTTCTCACTTAAACTATCAAACATGTAATGTAATTTTTTACGAAATTAAACTATTTTGAGCAAAAAACAGTAAAAAAGAGGGTGGTTTTTGGCTATTCTTCTTGTCATTTCGACCGTAGGGAGAAATCTGTATTTGGGCGTTTCGCTTAATTACAAGTGTCGGGCTTTATAAATGGTAGGGGGCATCAACTTACAACTTTCTGTTCATATAAGAATGACAATTAAATGTTATTTAAAAATAAGCAGATCTTCAATTGGGATGGAAACATCTAAATTATAACAACTATTGCATTGCCTCATACCAATTTTAATAAGGTAATCTTCTGGTAAGACATAATATTTTTGGTCTTTTTTTGTATCGATACTAAAAACTCCTGTGTTTTTATAATATCCATTTTCCTCGTTATAATCTTTTCGTATCTGTTCGCATGTTAAATGGTTATGAAAGATTTTTCGATGGTACAAATTCATTAAATGTGCCGTGTCTTTATAACGTTGAAACCTTTCTTTAAATCGTTTCTCTTTTTCAAGAGTTTCTGCAAAATTTTTGAACCTATCATTTTCATTCATATAAGTATATAAATTTAAAAAATAGGCGCTTTGATTACTAAAGCAGATTACTAGGTCTTCTATTGTAAAATAATTTTTATCTAAATTCTCTAATGAAAATTTCTCTCTCATTTTTTTAATAATAGTAGGAGAATAACCTTGATTATTTAAAAATGCCATAGCGTAAAATGCAATTGAACTTGCAGTTGCATTTGTAACATATTTTTTGGAATCTGTTGCCAATCTAATATTTACTTTTGTTACTTAAAGATAGTACTTTTTGCTTTCAAAAAAAGCAGCCTAATCCCAAATACAGATTTCTCCCTACGGTCGAAATGACAAGAATGAGAGATTAAACTAAATCTCCTTGCGCATACGCGCTACGGGTATATCAAGTTGTTCGCGGTATTTGGCAATAGTGCGGCGGGCAATGTTATAGCCTTTATCTTTTAGTATTTTGCAAAGGGCATCATCGGTAAGGGGTTTACGTTTATCCTCTGCACCAATAAAATCAGAAAGGATTTTTTTCACCTCGCGAGAAGATACTTCTTCGCCGCTATCGGTGCTTAACGATTCGGAAAAGAAAAACTTTAACGGAAACGTACCAAAAGGCGTGGTAACATATTTGCTATTAGCCACACGAGATACGGTTGAAATATCTAAGCCCACCTTCTCTGCAATGTCTTTCAAAATCATGGGCTTTAATTTGGTTTCATCGCCCGTTAAAAAATATTCGCTTTGCTGTTTCATTATAGCGTTCATGGCTATCAGCATGGTTTGCCTACGCTGAAACAAAGCCTCAATAAACCATTGGGCGTTTTCTACTTTATTGCGTATAAAGCCCGCGGCTTCTTTCGAGCTTTTATCTTTTTCTTTATTGTAACGCGTAAGCATTTCCAGGTAATCGGCACTCACTTTTAAATCGGGCATGTTACGCGATGTTAAGCTTAGTTCCAACTCCCCATCGGTACTGGTAATAACAAAATCAGGAATAACCTCTTGTATGTTTTGCGACGATTGCCCCGATGTGCTACCCGGTTTAGGGTTTAGCTTGGTAATTTCGTGCAGAATGTCTTTTAAATCTTCTTCGCTTATATCAAGCTTTTTGGCAATTTTATCGTAATGCTTTTTTGAGAATTCATCCATGCAGGTTTTTACCACATCAATAGCGTAATGAATTTCTTTTGTTTTATGCGGGTTGCGTTCTAACTGCAACAACAAACACTCCTGCAAGCTACGTGCGGCAATGCCCGGAGGGTCTAAGGTTTGCAGCAGTTTTATCATCTCCTCTACTTCGGCATCATTTGTAATAATGTTTTGGGTAAAGGCTAAATCATCTACTAAGGAGTGGGTATCACGGCGAATGTAACCATCATCATCAATGCAACCAATTAAGTATAAGCCAATGGTGTATTTGCCATCGTGTACATCTAATAAACCAAGTTGTTCTTCCAGCAAATCATGAAAATCGGTAAGCTCACGTACCGGTGTTTCTTTTATGTCATTATCCTTACCGTTGTTGTTTATCTGATATTTAAAATCGGCAAACTCATCTTCATCTACATAATCTTCAAAACTAATATCGTCATTTTGCAGACTAATTTCTTCGTTATCGCGTTCGTCGTTATCTATATTATCATTTCCATCCACTTCATCAACCGACGATTCTTCGTTGGTAAAATCTTCTTCACTATCGGCGCTATCGTTTTCTTCTTCAAGGGCGGGGTTAAGTTCCAGTTCTTCTTTAATGCGTTGCTCCAATGCCATAATAGGCAATTGTATCAGTTTCATTAACTGAATTTGCTGCGGAGAAAGTTTTTGTTGCAGCTTTAAATACTGCGATTGTCTAAGTGCCATAAATCTTGCACTAAAATACAAATAAGTTTTATGTTTTACGTCGATTAAAAACCAAATGATTTTGTAATTTCAACCTCTTAAACAAACTCATGAAAATTTTAAAATTTGGAGGAACCAGCGTAGGTTCTGCCGACCGAATGAAATCGGTTGCCACTCTTCTTAAAAAAAATACCGAGCCTGTTATTGTAGTTTTAAGTGCTATGAGTGGCACTACCAATAACCTGGTTGAACTGGCTACTAACTTATATGCTAAAAACCACAGCAAGGCTAACGAAGTAATTTCAACTTTAGAGAATAAGTACAAGCAAGAAATAAAAAACCTATACAAAACCGAAACCGCTTTACAAAAAGCAGCAAACCTTATTACCTACCATTTTGATTATTTGCGTTCGTTTACACTGGATATGTTTACGGTTAACGAGGAGAAAGCTATACTGGCACAAGGCGAACTTTTATCTACCGCCATGTTTCAGTTTTATTTAGAGGAGATAGGTGAGAAATCTATTTTGTTACCCGCGCTAAATTTTATGCGCATTGATGATAACGAAGAACCTGATTTAGCTTACATAGAAACACACCTAAAGCAAGAGTTAGAAAAAAACAAAGGCCACAACTTTTACATTACTCAGGGGTTTATTTGCCGCAATATTTTTGGCGAGATAGATAATTTAAAACGTGGTGGAAGCGATTATACGGCTTCGTTAATTGGAGCAGCTTTGCAGGCAAGCGAAATTCAAATTTGGACCGACATTGACGGCATGCACAATAACGACCCGCGAGTGGTTAACAAAACGCATCCTATTGAGCAACTATCGTTTGACGAGGCGGCCGAGCTTGCTTACTTCGGTGCAAAAATTTTACACCCTACTTGTATTTTACCGGCACAAAAACGCAACGTGCCTGTAAAATTACTGAACACCATGCAACCCGATGCTAAGGGAACCATTATAACCAAAGATGCTGCGGGCACGGGCATTAAAGCCGTTGCCGCAAAAGATGGCATTACATCTATCAGCATTAAATCGGGGCGAATGTTATTGGCCTATGGTTTTTTACGTTCGGTGTTTGAAGTTTTTGAACGCCACAAAACTCCTATTGATATGATAACCACATCGGAGGTGGCAGTATCCTTAACCATTGATAGCGATAAACATATAAAAGATATTGTAGAGGAACTTGAAAAATTTGGACAAGTTAGTCTTGATAAAGATCAAACCATAATTTGCATTGTGGGCAATGTAAGTTTTGATAAAGTGGGTTACGCCCAAAAAGTTTTTAATGCGCTTGGTGAAATTCCGGTAAGGATGATATCGTACGGGGGGAGTGAGTACAACATTTCGGTACTGGTAAAAAGCGAGTACAAAAAACAGGCATTGCAGGCACTAAACACAGGTTTATTTAATTATTAGGCAATGTCGGCATTACAAAAATATCATACATTTTTTGCGCAGCATAAAACGCCTTTCTATTTTTATGATACCGATTTATTGCAGCGTACAATTAGTGAAATAAAAAAAACATCGTCTGCATACAATTACCATGTACACTACGCTTTAAAAGCAAACACCAACGATGTGCTTTTAAACATTATTAAACAAGCAGGCTTGGGTGCAGATTGTGTTAGCGGCAACGAAGTAAAAAAAGCCGTTGAACTTGGTTTTAGTACAAACAACATTGTGTTTGCAGGCGTTGGCAAAAGCGATGATGAAATAAACTACGCCCTGCAACAAAATATTTTTTGCTTTAACTGCGAAAGCATTCCGGAAATTGAAGTAATTAATGATTTAGCCAAACAGCAAAACAAAACAGCACAAATTGCCCTGCGCATAAACCCCAATATAGATGCGCAAACGCATAAATACATTACTACCGGCTTAGAAGAAAATAAATTCGGCATCAACTTTCACGAGCTAACGGATGTGCTGGCTGTTTTAAAAAACTGCGCTAACGTAAAATTAGTTGGTTTGCATTTTCACATTGGCTCGCAAATAACCGATTTAAACCCGTTTAAAAACCTGTGCACCCGTGTAAACGAAATACAGCAATGGTTTCAGCAACGGGGTTATCAATTACTGCACCTTAACCTGGGGGGTGGTTTGGGCATTAATTACAACAAGCCTGATGAAGAAGCTGTTTGTGATTTTAATGCATTCTTTTCTCTGTTTAAAAAATTTCTGCAAGTGCAACCCAACCAGCAAATACATTTTGAATTGGGCCGTGCCGTGGTAGCACAATGTGGTAACCTTATTACAAAGGTACTGTACATTAAAAAAGGCACCAACACCAACTTCGTTATTTTAGATGCCGGCATGACAGAACTGATTCGTCCGGCACTGTACCAAGCCTATCATAAAATTGAAAACATAAGCAAAGGCAAAGGCTCAAATTTAAAGTACGATGTGGTGGGACCTATTTGCGAAAGCAGCGATTGCTTTGGCAAAGCAGTTGAACTACCAGAAACCCTACGTGGCGATATGATAGCCATTAGAAGTGCAGGGGCTTATGGCGAAGTAATGAGTTCGCAATACAATTTGCGCGATAAGGCAAAATCGTATTTTAGCAACGAGGCATTGTAGTGGCAATTGGTTATTTACAAAATTGAATTACATTTGAAACAAGAAAATTTATTTACACATTAAAACATACATGATGGATCAACGACTGGATGAGTGGACAAAAAATTACAACAACGACTACTTTGAGCGTCAGTTTAAAACACCTTACCGCAGTACCGTAAAGTTTTGTGATTGGTTGGAAGAACTAAAAGTTCTAAACCCTCAAACTAAAGCAAACATAGTTGATATTGGCACCGGCAAAGGAGCTAACCTGCATTATATGAACCAGCGTTTTCCTAACTGCACCTATTTAGGAATGGATATAAATAAAGATTTTATTGACGAAGGAAACAAGGCCATAGAAAAAGAAAACCTTAGCAATTGCCATTTAGAATACGGCGATTTATACAACCTTGATTTAGCGAAGCACGCCAATAAATTTGACGGCATTATTAGCTACCAAACCTTATCGTGGTTGCCCGAATATGAAACCGCTCTCGAAGAAATAATTAAACTAAACCCTAAATGGATAACCTTAAGCTCTTTATTTTATGATGGCTTGGTTGATTGCAAAATTGAAGTAAAAGAATTTCATAGCCCGGAAGACGAGGCAAGTTTTAAAACTTCGTTTTACAATATCTACTCTTTACCACGTATAAAACACTTTTTTGCCACTAAAGGGTTTAAAACATTTAAGTACAGTCCGTTTGAAATTGACATTGATTTACCAAAGCCCGACCACTCAAACATGCAAACCTACACGCAAAAATTGATGGATGGTAAAAGACAACAAATGTCTGGCCCAGTGCCTATGAGTTGGTTTTTTATTTATGCCGAAAAATAAGCGAGTAGAAACTACGAACGTTTTAGTTTTGGGAAAATCCCATAAAAGAAATCGTTTAAATCGCTGCTTAATTCAAAATACAAACAGGTTATTCCAAAAATGGCAGCCACCGGAATGCTACGGCACAAGCCATCAACAATAACATTTTTTTGCTGTGGTATAAAGTAGTTTATTGCTAAACAAACTACGCCTAATAATAGTATCCATAAACAGTTAAGAGTAAAAGGTTGCATTTTAAAATTATACTGTACAAAACCTAAGCGCAAAATATTGTATATAACAAGCGTAAGCATTGATGCTATGGCCGAGCCCTCCATGCCCATATCAAAAATTACAATAAACGAGTAGTTAAAAACAATGGTTAGTATTACTAAAAACCCGGTAAAAAAAAGGTCGTATCGGTATTTTTTCGAGGTTATGGTAATTATTGAATTTAAGCCGGCTATCATATCAAACAAACGCCCTAAACAGATGTATAAAAAAACATATTTCCCCAGGTAATATTCCTTAGGTAAAAAGCTCAATATATTATCTATGTTTATCCAAAGCATTAAAAAAATGCCACCGCCAATTACCATATTGCTTACGGTAACTTTTTTATACAGGCTTTCCATGCCCTGCATGTCATTGTCTTTCCAATAGCCTGCCACAAGCGGGCCCGTTATTTTTAATATAGAACGGTACGGTATAAGTATAACGGTTGACATAAAAAAAACAGTGGTATAAATGCCCGTATAGTACAAGCCGTTTTTTAGCAAGCCCGCTATCATTAACCCATCAATGTTTGATATAATAGAGTTACCCGTGGTGCTTAAAATGGCATACAAGCCAAAGTAAAACATTTGGTAGCGCAGGGTTTTTATTCTAAAACTTTTTATGGGTTTAAAGCTCCATTGTTTTAAATAAATCATGTAAACAATAAGCACTAAAAAATGCGTGCAGTTTAAGGCTACATAAATAAAAACAAATTGCTTAAAATTAACCAACTGCAAGGCATACAGCGTTATGCTTATGGTGGCCATTAAACGAATATAAATTTCGTTTACAAACGCCGGCACAACTACTTTAAGCAGCGAGCGCAGGTAAGAGTCGTACAAGGTAAAAAACAAGGTGGCAAACCCAAGGGGAATTAAATAATAGTAATTATCAGTAAGTAAGGGTGAGTTAGCCGAAAATTTACGGACTATGAAAGGTTTAAGCAGTAAAAAAATTAATGTAATAATTAAAAACCCAATAGTAACAATAAGCGAAGCCCAGTATAAAAAGCCGTGGTGCTTTCTTTCCTTATCCTGAAAAAACGGAAAAAATTTAAGTGTAACCACGTTCATGCCCATGGCCGAAAACTGAGCATATAAAACCGCCACATTTATCAGTGTATTTGCTAAACCTACTTGGGCAGGGTCGGTTAAAAAATTAGGAAATAACAGTACTTTGTTAACATAGCCTATAATAACACCTATGTATGATACTATGGCAAGCGATATGCTTTGTTTTTTTACTATTCCCACTTATAAAGTATCAGTATATAACCAGCAATTTATACATTTGCAGGCAACGATAATACAAAGTAACAAAACATTTTTGATGTATATTACATTATATTCTTTTTAATTTTTATGGTACGAATATTTATTACAAGCAATCAAATAAGTACCACCTTTATGTCGGTTTACGCTAAAAGAACCAAGCAACCGGGCATGCGAGATTATTTGTTTATCGACCATTATTTTAAAAAGAAAGCCTTAATAACCCTCGTTAAAGAATCGGCCAAAGTACATCAGTGGGATAACGTTTTAGATTTTTCGTTTCATATAGAAAACGAGCACAATTTTAAACCCAGTTTTAAAACAAAGCTGTTACGCCGGGTTAAGTTTTTGCCCGTTATAAAAAATATATATAATTACTTATTACGCTCACATGTGCAAAAAGCAACCATTAATGTTTCTCAAAAAATTAAAAACAAGTTAGCTGAATCACAAATTATGGTACCTGCTAATGAAGAGGTAGCCATTTATCAATTAACACAAACCGAACTTAATGCGGGTGCAGAATATTTGTATCCCAATGCCAAAGTGTTTTATATGGAGCATGGCACGGTTGATTACATATATGTAATTAATAAGATTAGGAAAGATGGTTTCATTTGTATTTTTAAAGAGAGTTACGATAAGTATCTCGCTAAAAGAAACATTTCATTTCCTGTTTACCCATGTTTAAATAAAGAAGAATTTACAAACGCTTTTCTCGATTTTATTCCGCGGTTTAATTTAGATATCAAGCAAATTGAAACAGCATCCAAAAAAAGGTTTGTGCTTTTTTTAATGGATGCTTTAGAAATATATCAGGTAAACGATATTTTTTGGACAGATTACATTGAGCGTTGCCTGAAAGAAATTGATAATCCATTAGATTATACTATTTTAGTAAAGCCCCACCCCAACCAATCGAACGAAGTAATTGAAATTACGCAAGCCTATTTTAAGGCTCATAATTTAGACTACATTATGCTTAACAAACCCGAATACATTTCGCTTTCGGTTGAAACAATTTATATTTATTACCAGCAACGAATTGATTTTGTTTTTACTACTTTTTCGGCAGCTATATATTATTTATCCTACTTCTATGAAGACAAGTCTAAGTTTTTTTACGCTTACTATTTTGTTGGCAAATACATTAAAAATGCTCCCCCACAGTACAAAAATGCCTATACCGATTTAGAAAGTATACTAAGCGAAGTATTTGTAAATAAACATTGTATATCTTTGACCTAACATAAATTTTAAGGCACATAACAGTAATGTATTCAGTAGTTATAGTAGGGGCTGGCAACATAGGCAGCAGGCATTTACAATCGTTTGCGCAATCAAAACAAAAAATAAATATACTGGTTATAGATCCTTTTCAGGCATCGTTAGATGTTTGTAAAACAAGGTGGAACGAAGCTAACACCATAAACAATGTAGTAGAAGTTCATTTTCAAAAAAACTACGCAAACGCTCCTAAAGAAATTGATTTAGGCGTTATTGCTACCAACTCCGAACACCGTTACCATGCTTTAGAAGAATTATTAAGTAACTGTACTTGCAAAAATGTTTTACTCGAAAAATTTCTGTTTTCGGTTGAAGAGGAATATGCCAAGGCAAATTTGCTTATAGATAAACACGCGTGCAAAGCCTATGTAAATTTAGTGCGCCGCACGTTTGATTGTTATAAATGGATTAATAAAGAACTACAGGCAAACAAAGAGCCACTTATTATGGATGTAGTAGGCGGCAACTGGGGCATGGCAAGCAACAGCATACATTTTATTGATTTGTTTTGCTACTTAACCAACGATACTATTAGCACCTGCAATTTTGTTAACCCGCAAGTTACCCAACTGCTTGCCAGTAAGCGCGAAGGTTATATTGAGTTTATTGGCAATCTTTCGGCAGCAACCACGCATGGCAGCAAATTAAATATTACTTGTGGCGATGGCGTGTACGATAAAATTGATATCACTTTTAAAAAAGGAGACTTACTAATAACAGCTGAAGAAAAGGGAGCCGAAATTACCGCGCACAATGTAAAAAGCGGTGTTACACAAAAGTTTCCGTTCCCGTTTCAATCGCAATTAACCTTTAACTATTTTACTGAATTTGTAGCAGGTAAATCTTCGCTTGTTCCTTATAAAGAATCGGTAGGCGCTCATGTAAGTTTTTTACATGCCGTAAAAAACCTGTTAGCAAGCACAAACAATAAAC
>Ga0206997_10005_pt2 | contig 82367 bp, 73 predicted proteins | sample Alteio_BWMinCont_3_FD_153478 | JGI IMG/M metagenome (GOLD analysis project Ga0206997, IMG submission 153478) | Enriched cells from forest soil in Barre Woods Harvard Forest LTER site, Petersham, Massachusetts, United States -... | ecosystem: Environmental > Terrestrial > Soil > Temperate forest >...
AAAACATTCTCCTAATGCAGTTATTGTAGTAGTTAGTAACCCAATGGATACAATGACTTACTTAGCTTTAAAAGAAAGCAAACTACCTAAAAACCGCATTATTGGCATGGGTGGCATATTAGATAGCGCACGTTTTAAATGCTATTTATCAATGGCATTAAACGCTTCGGCTAACGACATTGAAGGAATGGTAATTGGCGGACATGGCGATACTACTATGATTCCGTTAACCCGTTTAGCTTCTTATAAAGGTGTTCCGGTTTCTCAGTTTTTAGCGGCTGATGCTTTGAAAAAAGTAGCTGCTGATACAATGGTTGGCGGTGCAACATTAACTTCTATGTTAGGTACTTCGGCTTGGTATGCTCCAGGTGCAGCAGTAGCATCGTTAGTTGATAGCATTTTAAACGACCAAAAAATGTTATTTTCTTGCTGCGTTGCTTTAGATGGCGAGTACGGACAAAAAGATATTTGTTTAGGTGTACCGGTTACTATTGGCAAAAACGGTTGGGAAAAAATTATTGATGTAAACCTTAACGACGAAGAAAAAGCAGCCTTTGCAAAAAGCGCTGATGCCGTTAGAAGCATGAACAATGTTTTAGGCGCAGCTGTTTAATTAGTAAAACACATAATTAAAAAGGCTACTCTTTCGAGTAGCCTTTTTTGTTTTTACTGTATATTAATTTTATTCTACAACCTTATTCCTATTATGCATACATCATCTATCTGTTCTAAGTTTCCTTTCCAATTTTCAAATATGTCATTTAATATTTCAAGTTGAACACTAAGCTCTTTATGTAAATTAGCCGTAAGCATTTCCTGAAGTGGTTTGTATTTAAACTTTTTTCCTTTTGGGCCGCCAAACTGGTCGGCATAGCCATCGGTAAATAAATAAAAAGTACTGTTTGGAGCGCATTTTATGTTATGTGTAGTAAAAGCTTTGTAGTAGTCGCTTTTACCTATAGGTTGTTTCTCGGCCGTTATTTCTTTTAATTCGTTTTTATCAAAATACCACAGTGGGTTGTTAGCGCCACTCCATTGTATTTGTTTAGTTACTTTATTTATTGAAAGCAACGAAATGTCCATCCCATCTTTTACATCCTGATTACTTTTTACAAAAGTATCTATTACAAGTTCGCGAACCTTGTTCAGTATTTTACCTGTTTCGGTTAAATTAAATTCTTTTACGGCTCTGTTTAAAGCATTACTACAAACTACAGAAACCAAAGCACCCGGCACACCATGCCCCGTGCAATCGGCAGCGGCAATTAAAATAGTGTCAGCGGTTTCGTGCATCCAGTAAAAATCACCCGCCACAATATCTTTAGGTTTATATAAAACAAATGAGTTTGGTAGTTTCTCTTTTATTAAATCAAGCGGTGGAAGAATGGCATTTTGTATTCGTTGGGCATATCGAACACTGGCTTCAATTTCTTCAAGCGCCTCTTTTAAAACAACATTACGCAGCTTAAACAATTCTTTCTCCTTTTCAATATTCTCCATTTCATGGCGCATGCTTAGTTCTTTTATTTGCCTTGCGCTTTCCTGGCTAAAAACTTCTTCTTTTTTGTGGTGATATTGTTTATAGTAATCAAGAGCTAAGGGTATATTGCCCATAGCCTCCTGTATTTTAGAAATAATATGATAAACCTGACTAATTTTTAAATTAATATTTAGTTCTTTAGAAAGTTTTTCGGCCTGTGTAGCATATTGTAACGAATCTGCAAGCTCGTTTTGTTCCAAAAACAATTCGGCTAACTCTATGTAATTTGTAATAAGGGCATTTTTCATATTATGCCTTTCTCTTATTTCTATACTTTTATGATGATAGGTAACAGATTGTATAAAGTCGGTTTTACGGTAATAATAATTAGCGAGGTCTGCGTATAATTTAGATTCAAGTATTGGAATGCCTTTTCCTTCAATTTTTTGTAATGCCTGCTGAAAAACATCAAATGCTTTTTCCAACTTATTACTGTCCTTATATGCTCCTGCCAAACCTAAAAGCAATCTTACATAAACAGCCATACTTTCATTTGCCTTAGAAAGTCCACCGGTAAAGTACTTAATAGCCGCATCGTAATCACCCAACAGATGGCACATTTCGCCTGCTTGATAAAAAGTAATACAGAGAAAATGTATATAGGTTTTATTTTCACCCATATTTACAATGGCTTTTTGAACGTAATGCTGAGCCTTATCTAACTGTCCGTTATTTTTGTACCATATAACTAATAAAGCTTGCGCCGCACCTTCGCCACCTGTATCATTAATATTACCAAATGCCTCTTCCGCTTCAGATAATTTTTGCAGGGCATTTCCGAAAGCCGGATGAAACGTGTAAAAAGTACCCTCAGAAAGCAGGCTTACATGTTTTAATTGAGCCACTAAATTGGTACGTTCTACTAATTTACTAAGCAATTCGTTCCACTGCTCGCTACTAATCTTCATGCCATTTTCCCAAAGAGCTTTGTGGGTTTCTAATAACTCATTTTTCTCTCCACTAAGAGAGTTTATTTTTAAAAGTAAGCTATCAAAAATATTCATAGACTATTTAGCTAAAATAAGAAATTTTTTAGGCTTCTAACTTTTCTAATGCGGCATGTGCAGCCAATTGCTCTGCTATGTGTTTTATACCTCAGATATTATTTTACCGTTAAACCAAACCGTAGAAGTTTTTAATTCCAGAAAAAAAGCATACATTTAAGTTAATCAAAAAAATGTTTATGCAAAAATCACTATATACTCTTATAGGTTTAACTTTTGTTACACTTGGTTTTGCCCAGGCAACGCTTACTATAACCCCAAGCACAACTTACCAAACCATTACAGGTTGGGGCGAAGAAGGTGGTACAAACACCCAGTATGAAGGAGTACCACCTTATTTGGTAAATCAAATTATAAATGAGTCGGTAAATGTTTTAGGATTAAACAGGTTACGATACGAATGCTTTCAGGGCAACGCAGCGCAAAGTTATGGCATGTGCCCAAGCTGGGAGATGCAGAATGATAATGCCAGCCCGGATACATTAAACATGAACTCTATTGATACTGCGAATGTAGATTATTACATGAAAAATTATTTTGTGCCGTATAAACAAGCGGTGCAAGCCAATGGTGAAACTTTTAGTTTTTATGTTAGTCCATCTTGGTATATCGGCGGAAGCACAGGCGATATACCGGCTTTTTTAAGATACAGTCCGGGTGAATATTCTGAATATTTGTTATCGAACATGAATTATATAAAAAATAAATATGGCTTGGTGCCAGATTATGTAAACATTTGTAACGAAGCAGGCAATAACAATGTATTTTCTCCTTCATTAGTAGCCAACATGATTCCTACGGTAGCACAGTGGATAAACAAAGCTGGTTATACTAATACAGGCATTCAATTTCCTGAATGTGTTAGTCCTCAAATAAGCTGGAATTATATACAAGCGTTATCGAGCAATACAGTAATATGGCCTTATATTAAAGTACTTTCTTACCATTTATATGGCACCAGCGACCCATACCGGGCAAATATTAAAGCTTTTGCACAAACTAAAGGAATTATTACTGCACAAACAGAACAAGCAGGACAGGGAATTGCAGACATGTACCAAGACCTTACATTGGGTGGTGTATCTGCGTGGGATTTTTATGGCAATGGTGATTTTATGCCTATTAATGCTAATAATACATGGTTTAGCTATGGTGCAAAATACTGGACTATTGGGCAAGTAGTTAGGCACGTTAAACCGGGTGCAACACGTATTGGCATTACATCTTCAGATACTACTATACAACCTTTATCATTTAATAATGGCGGGCAAATAACAACTGTTATTTTAAATATGAATTCTGCCAGCACCACGCAAACCATTACCTTATCAGGGCTACCGCAAGGCACATATGGCATTGACCAAAGTACAGGTTCGGGCACGCCTTCTTCTCTTGGGGTTATAACTGTTCCGGCATCGGGCACTACTACACTAACACTTACGGCACAAACGGTTATTTCTATTTATCCACATAGCACCAACTTGCCTCCTTACGCAAAATCGTTTGCAGCTAACCCAACTTATTTAGATTTACCAAGTAGCACAGTAAACCTTTCTGCTGCCGGCATAGACCCTGAAATGAGTACAGTAAGTTACCATTGGGCAGTAGATAGTTTTCCAACCGGGGCAAGCGTTGTTATTTCCAACGCGAACATCAGTAACCCGTCTGTAAGCGGTATGACGGTAGCGGGCGATTATGTTTTTTCAGTTACTATGAGTGATGGAAGTACCGTTACCACAAAAACAGTTACCGTACAGGTGTTCTCCGGTAATCAAGCTCCTATTATCAGTTCCATGCAAAGCCGTATTCCGGTTATTATTACATTACCTATAGATACTACCATTTTACATAGTTATGCGTATGATATAGAAGATAGCACAGTTACTTACTCGTATACCGTTGTATCTCAACCGGCAGGGGCATCAGTCACTATTGTGAATTCAGCAACCGGAGTAACTGCGGTTAGAAATATGACAGTAGCAGGCGATTATGTTTTTAAACTAACCGTTTCAGACGGAACTAACACAACATCAAGAACGATGACTGTGCCTGTTTATCCTGTTAATCACAGACCTGTTATTAACACCATTACTGCTTTACCCACTACAACGAATTTAACGGCAGATAGCGCTTTATTAACCGCTACCACCAGCGACCCCGATGGTGATATAGTTACCCGTTGGTGGACTGTAGCATCTGCACCCGCAGGTGCCAACCCTATATTCACCTGGCAAGGAGAAAGAATTACAGAAGTAAAAAATCTTACCGTTGCCGGTACTTATACATTTAAGTTATATGCCATCGACAGAACTTTGTACGATTCTGCTACTGTAACGGTTATTGTAAGCAACACTACCGGAATTGAAAGCGTTGTAAAAAATAACCAACCATTTATTTACCCTAACCCAACAACAGGCATGCTAACTATTGAAGGGTTACTACCAAATAATAGTATTAGTGTTTGCGATATTTTAGGGAATGAACTACTGCAAAAAACAGTTCAGCAAAACACAACTGTAATAGATGTAAGTAGTTTAACTAATGGCATTTATTTGGTGCGTGCAAATAACAAGGTGTATAAGTTTATTAAGCAATAAATATTACTGTTAAGCTTCCAATTTTTCTAAAGCGGCGTGGGCTGCCAATTGCTCTGCCACACGTTTAGATGCGTTTTGAGCCTCGGATATTATTTCGCCATTAACCTCAATGCCTATGTGGTACATTTTTTTTGCACCATCCATGTTTTCAGATAAGAGAGCAAACTGCAACGTAGCTTTATTTTTCTGGCACAAATTAATCAGTCGGCTTTTATAATCGGTATCCTCATTAATAATGGTTTGAATTTCGAGGTGGTGTTTAAAAATGGTGAGGATTATTTTTTTTGTTGTTACAAATCCTACATCTAAATAAATGGCGCCTACCAAAGCTTCTAAAGCATCGCCATACAAGGTAAAAGATATATTACCCTTAATATCCGTATGTAAAATTTTATCGATGCCCAGTTTAACCGCCAGTTTATTTAACTGACTACGGCTAACCATGCGCGAGCGCACCTGGGTTAAAATGCCTTCATCTTTATTAGGTAAAATACCAAATAAATATTCGGCTACAATGGTGCTTAAAATAGAGTCGCCCAAAAATTCTAAACGCTCGTTACTTTTTGTTTCTTTAGCGGCTGAGCTATGCGTTAGTGCCTGCTGAAACAAGGCAATATTTTTTGGATAAAAACCAAATAGGTTTTTAATGCTTTGCGCCAGTTTTTTTTCGGAAGGAGTTTTGTAACGTGTTATCTGAAAATATTTCAGCAAAAGAAATTAATTACGCAACGTATTTTCTAAGAACCACCGCTGCATTATGTCCGCCAAAACCAAATGTGTTACTAATAGCCACATTTATTTTGCGTGCCACTGCTTTGTTAAACGTAAGGTTAAAGCGTGGGCTAATTTCAGGATCGGGGGTTGTAAAATTAATAGTTGGCGGTACTATATCATTTTTTATAGCTAAAACAGTTGCCATAGCCTCAATGGCTCCGGCCGCACCCAGTAAGTGCCCTGTCATAGATTTTGTTGAACTTATGTTCATTTTATAGGCATGTTCGCCAAATAAAGCCTCAATAGCTTTTAGCTCAGCTATATCACCTAATGGTGTGCTGGTACCGTGTGTGTTAATATAATCAACCTCTTCAGGATTAATTTCGGCATCTTTTAAAGCACGTTGCATAACCAATTTTGCGCCTAATCCTTCTGGATGCGGAGCAGTAATATGATGCGCATCGCCACTCATGCCTCCACCAATAATTTCAGCATAAATTTTTGCACCACGTGCTTTAGCATGTTCTAATTCTTCTAAAACAATGGCTACACCACCTTCGCCTAATACAAAACCTTCGCGATCTTTATCATAAGGGCGAGATGCTGTTTCCGGACTTTCGTTACGGGTGCTCATGGCCTGGCAGGCATTAAAACCACCTATACCGCACTCATTAATGGCGGCCTCAGACCCACCGGTTACAATGGCATTTGCCTTGCCCATGCGGATATATGTGAAAGAATCAATTAAAGCGTTGGTAGAAGATGCACAAGCTGAAACGGTAGTAAAGTTAGGTCCTCTAAAACCAAAACGCATTGATATGTGCCCGGAGCAAATATCGGCTATCATTTTTGGAATAAAGAAAGGATTGAAACGGGGAGTTCCGTCGCCTTTGGCAAAACCAAATGCTTCTGCCTGGAAAGTATCTAAACCCCCAATGCCCGAACCCCAAATAACACCTACTTCATTTTTATCAACTGTATCAGCCGCTATGCCCGAATCGGCAACAGCCTGAACCGATGCTGCAATTCCGTATTGAGAATAAGCATCAAGTTTACGAGCTTCTTTTTTATCGAAATAATCATCTAAATTAAGCCCCTTTACCTCGCAGGCAAAGCGGGTTTTAAATTTTTCTGCGTTAAAACGGGTAATGCTGGCTGCGCCACTAACACCTTTAATAAGGTTGTTCCAAAATTCGGTTACCGAATTACCCAAAGGTGTAATTCCGCCCAAACCTGTTATCACTACGCGCTTTAATTGCATAAAAAGGAGATATTTTAATCTTGCACAAAATAAAAAGAATTATCCTGAAATAAAAATCCAGGATAATTCTTAAAAAAATCGTGTAAAAATTACTTTGCGTTAGTTTCGATATAAGAAATAGCGTCGCCAACGGTAGAGATTTTCTCTGCTTGATCGTCAGGAATAGCGATGTTAAATTCTTTTTCAAATTCCATGATTAATTCAACTGTATCAAGCGAATCAGCGCCTAAATCATTGGTAAAACTTGCTGTTGGAGTAACTTCTTTTTCGTCTACGCCAAGTTTATCTACAATAATGGTTGTAACTTTTTTTGCAATGTCTGACATTTGTTAGTTTTTAAAATTCGGTGCAAAGATATATTAATCGGCAAATAAACAAAAAACTTAATTTTAAAGATTTTTAGCGTTTTTGCCCTTTTGTTGTTAAACTGCGTGTGTTAATTACTTTAGCTAAGCCTTAATTTTCAACAAAAATGTTCATCTATTTTTAGCTGATTAATTAAAAAGCCCAATTATGTCGGACATTGCCCACTTTTTTACGCCCATAAACTTTTCGATAGAAAGCTATCAAGAAGAGAGTTTTGCGCGCAATTTTGCCATTTATAGTACCCATTTTCCCGATTTAGAGGACATAAACATAGCCATAATTGGTGTTTATGAAGACCGACTGGCCCTAACCAATAAAGGTTGTGCCAGTGCCCCAGATGAGGTGAGAAAACACCTTTATAGCTTATTTTCAGGTAGTTTTACGCCCCGCGTAGCCGATTTGGGTAACATTATGCCCGGCCACACCGAAAACGACACTTTTTACGCCCTATCGGAAACGGTAGAGTTTTTGGTGAAGAAAAACATCATCCCTATAATTATTGGCGGTTCACAAGACCTGACTTTTGCCCAATTTAAGGGTTATGAGCGTTTAGAGCAGACGATTAACATTGTAAGCGTAGATGCTACGTTTGATATTGGCTCGGCCGAAAGCGAGCTAAATAATAAGACTTTTTTAGGAAAAATTATTTTACAGCAACCCAATTACCTGTTTAATTACAGCAATATTGGCTACCAAACCTATTTAGTGCCACAAAGTGGCATTAGCATGATGAATAAACTGTATTTTGACACCTACCGCCTGGGGCAAATACGCGATAACATTGCCGAAGCAGAGCCGATTATCCGTCATGCCGATATGCTTAGTTTCGACATGAATGCCTTAAAGCATAGTGATGCCCCTGCGCATGAAGAAGCCCAACCAAACGGTTTTTATGCTGAAGAGGCCTGCCAAATGATGCGCTATGCGGGCATGAATGATAAATTAACATCGGTAGGGGTTTACGAAATTAACCCCGGTTATGATGTGCAAGGTAAAACAGCATCCTTAGCTGCACAAATGATTTGGTGTTTTATGGATGGGTTTTATAGCCGCAAAAAAGATTTCCCATCGAGAAACAGTCCTGATTACACCCGTTTTCATGTTTTCCTTCAAGAAAACAAGTATGAAATAAATTTTTATAAAAGCAATAAAAGCGACCGCTGGTGGATGGAAGTGCCTTACCCGCCCGATAAAAATTTAAAATTTGAAAGACACACCCTTATACCCTGCTCGTACAAAGATTATGAAATTGCCTGCAAAGATGAGATACCAGACCGCTGGTGGCAGACGTATCAGAAGTTGTATTAAATGAATTGGTTATATTTGTATTAGAAAGAGTATCCGTGAACAGAGTAGAAACCATAGAAAAATTAGTTAGCTATTTGCAAAAACAAAAAGTGCAGGAAATTGGCATATTTGGTTCTTTTGCTCGTAACGAAATGAATGCTAATAGTGATATTGATGTATTAGTAGAATACAGTAGGGGTACAACTATTTTGGATATTGTAAAAATGAAGCAAGACCTTTTTAGTTTACTGGGGAGAAAAGTTGATTTAGTTTCTAAAAGAGCCGTAAGAAAACAAATAATGGAAAACATTAAAAACGATTTGCAAACGGTTTACCATGCCTAAAAACGACCAAGCTTATTTAGACCATATACTTGACAGAGCTACAAAGATTATACAGTTTACTATAGGGCTAACAGAAAGCGATTTTTTAACCGACGAAAAAACACAAAGTGCGGTTATAAGAGAATTGGAAGTTATGGGTGAAGCCAGTAAAAGAATTTCGGAAGAATACAAAAACAACCACTCCGATATTCCTTGGAAATTGATGGCGGGCATGCGTGATGTACTTATACATGATTACGAGGGAGTAGATGCCCTTACCGTTTGGGACACCATACAAAATGATGTACCTGTCTTAATAAAAAAATTACAAGATAAAAAGTGAACTGGTTTTACGTTTTTATTGGAGGTGGCATAGGCAGCGTTTTACGCTTTGCTTTTTCGGTATTATTTGTGCGTTGGCAATTAACCGGCTTGGCTTGGGCAACCCTTTGTGCTAATGTAGTGGCTTGTGCAGTGTTTGTTTTAGCCTGGGTTTACTTTGGCGAAAAAGAAAATTTTATGACGGCTTACCGTCCATTTTTATTGGTTGGTTTTTGCGGAGGCTTATCAACTTTTTCTACTTTTAGTTTTGAAACCTTTGAGCTTTTTAAGCGTGGTGATTATGGTTTTGCCGCACTTACTATTTTACTGAACTTAATTTTATGTTTGGGTGTTTTTGCCATCTTTGCAAAACGATAACCGAACATGCCCACACACTTACTTTGTATAGAAACCGCCACTACTGTTTGCTCGGTTTGCGTTACAGCTGATGATAAAATTTTAGCGCATAAAGAAATAAACAACGGTTTTTCTCACGCTGAAAATTTGCACGTTTTTATTCAGGATGTTTTAAAAGAAGCCAACTTATCTATTAAACAATTAAATGCGGTAGCTATCAGTAAAGGTCCGGGTAGCTATACGGGTTTACGCATTGGTGTTAGCACCGCAAAAGGTTTGTGTTATGCGCTGCAAATTCCGCTTATAAGCATTGACACCTTACAAAGCATGGCTTATGCTGTTGCATCTGCAAAAAAAGAAGATGCCCTTTACTGCCCCATGTTAGATGCCCGCCGTATGGAAGTTTACTGCGCCGTTTATGATAAAAATGTAGAAACCATAACAACTGTAAACGCTTTGGTACTGGATGAAAAATCGGTTGCCGTTTTTAACCAAAATAAATCTATTTATTTTTTTGGCGATGGAATGCCTAAAGCAAAGGAGCTTCTTCAAAATAATAAAAATGCGTTTTTTATAGACGCTATTTTTCCATCAGCCAAAAATATGGCTGCACTTGCTTTTACTAAATTCACTAAAAAACAGTTTGAAGATGTAGCCTACTTTGAACCTTTTTATTTGAAAGAATTTTTTACAAACGCTAAAAAATAATTTGCCTGTTTTAAACAGCTATTTTAATAGCTAATATTACCTGTAACTGTATACGTAGGACTTAATGTATTTGAAGATGCGCAAGTAATATTAGTAAAGTAAGCTGAATTGTGGCTACCTGCTACTACGGTTACATTGCCCGATGAGGCAGGATAGGAGCCCGAAGTGGTTGTTAAAATAAGTTCGCAATGTCCTGCTGAAGGAGAAGCTCCGTAGGTGTTTACAATAGGATAAGTACCCGATGCCGGAATTGATGTGCCGGGAAACACTAATAAAATTTGAGGCTTTGAGTTATTTCCATCTTCACCCGTAACTGCATAATTGCCGCCGCTGGTAGCAGTATATGTAAGGGGGTTGCTGATGGCAGTGCCATCTACCGTAAAGTTAGTGGTAAGGGTGTTGCTTGGTACCGAGCTTGTAGATGATGGTGCCGGTGTAGTGGTAGTTGTTGTTGTTTTCTTTGTACATGCAAACGTAATTAGCATACACACGAGTAAAGACACCGATAGAGCAAACACTTTTTTCATACGCACGAGTTTAGTTGGTTAACGGCCAAATTTATAAAGAAAAAGAGTTTATGCAATTTTAAATTATTGACACGGCTAAAATCAATTAAACAGTTAAAAACCATAATAATTTTTACCTTTGCGCACTCATGGAAATCAAGGTTTTAAAATCGAAATTGCACTTGGTAACGGTTACTCAGGCCGAGTTAGACTACATTGGCAGCATTACTATTGATGAAGATTTAATGGATGCCGCCAACCTTATTGAAAATGAGCAAGTGCATGTGCTTAATAAAATGAACGGCGAGCGTTTAATCACGTACGTAATTAAAGGCAAACGTGGTTCAGGAGTTATTTGCATGAACGGACCTGCGGCATTAAAAGTAACCAAAGGCGATGTGGTAATTATTATTTCGTACGCCATGATGGATTTTGAGAAAGCAAAAACATTTACCCCTTGGGTTATTTTTCCGGACACAGCTACTAATCGTTTAAAAAAATAAGTTACTTGAGTCCAAAATTAAAATCCGCCTTACAACTTATTTTATTTGCCGGCATTGGTGTTGGTTTGGTTTGGTTATCGATACACAACATACCGGATAAAGACATTGAAACCACCAAGCAATCGTTTAAAGATGCCGATTATACTATTGTAATTATTTCTGCGCTTATCAGCATTTTGGCGCATGTAATTCGTGCCTGGCGTTGGGATATGCTTATGAAACCTATTGGGCATAACATATCGTTTAAAAACTCGTTTGCCGGAGTTATGATTGGTTACATGGTAAACTACGCCGTGCCTCGTGCCGGAGAGCTTAGCCGATGTGGTGTGGCAGCCAAGTACGAAAAAATTCCGTTTGCGGCCGCGTTGGGTACTGTAATTACCGAGCGCATTATAGATTTAATTTTACTGATGCTGTTATTTTTTATTACGCTTGCCGTTCAGTTTAACGAGCTAATTGGCTTAACCAACATATATGTAGTACAACCTTTAACTGTCAAGTTTGGCGGTTTGTTGCACAACACTATGTATCTTGTTATTCTTATTGTTGGTTTGCTTGCTTTTGTGGGAGCGTTGTTTGTGTTGAGAAATAAAATAAAATCGCTTTTTACAGGTAAAATTGGCGGACTACTTAAAAGTTTTGGCGATGGTTTAAAATCTATAAAAGACCTTGAAAAACCGGGCTTATTTATACTGCAAAGTTTTTTAATATGGCTTATGTATTTTTTAAGCTTATATGTTTGTCTGTTTTGCTTTAACGAAACTAAAACGCTGGGCGTAAAACCCGCTTTGGCTTTTATGTTGTTTACATCTATTGGTGTAATGGTTAGTCCGGGTGGCATTGGGGCTTATCAGCTAATTGGCACACAAATATTGTTATACTATCAGGTTGTTAATGGGGTGGCGGTTGCGTTTCCGTGGATTGTGTGGGGTGTACAATTTATTGCCATTATTATAATTGGCGGGCTTTGTTTTTTATTTTTACCTTTACTAAACCGCAGTAAGAATGACAACGTACCAGCAGATATTACAGCATAGAATTTTAACTCGTGCAGAGATTGAAAAACGTGCAAACGTGTGGCGCATGTTTAACCAAAAAATTGTTTTTACCAACGGTTGCTTTGATATTTTGCACCAAGGCCATGTAGATTATTTATGCAAGGCCAAAGATTTTGGGCACAAACTTATTATTGGTTTAAACACCGATGCCTCGGTAAAACGCCAAAACAAATCGCCAGAACGCCCTATAAATAATGAGCAAAGCCGCGCGTTTATTTTAGCCGCTTTAGTTATAGTTGATGCTGTTGTACTATTTGATGAAGACACCCCTTACGATTTAATTAAAGCTATACAACCTGATGTGTTAGTAAAAGGTGCCGATTACAAAGCCGAAGAAATTGTTGGCTACGATATTGTTAAAGCCCGTGGCGGAGAAGTTGCCACCGTTGAACTTACGCAGGGGTTTTCAACAACGGCACTCATCAATAAAATTAAATCGTAATTTTCGGACACAAAAGAAAATTAAAGCCACTGTGGCAAACCCGTTAAAAAAATTAGCTTCACAAACTGCGGTATATGGTTTAAGTACCATTTTACCCAGGTTTTTAAATTACTGGCTGGTTCCTTTCTTCACATACAAATTTACTAATCCGGCAGATTTTGGTATAAATACAGAGATATACGCTTACATCTCTTTCCTAAACGTAATTCTTACCTACGGCATGGAAACCGCTTTTTTCAATTTTGTAAATAAAAATGAAAATAAGAATATAGTTTATAGCACGGCATTAATTTCGCTACTAAGCACATCAACACTGTTTCTTTTAATCGGATTATTTTCTTCAAACTTTATTGCCGTTGAACTTAATTACGCTAACAATGTAAACTTTATACAATGGATGGTTTTAATTATTGTTAGCGATGCCGTTATGGCTATACCATTTGCCCGCCTGCGTGCCGAACAAAAAGCCATAAAATTTGCCGTCATTAAAATTGCCAACATTTTAGTAAACATTGGCGTAAATATTTTCTTTATTCACTTTTGTAAAAACGCATATGAAAAAAACCCGGGAGAAGGCTTAGCTTTATTTTATAACCCGCAAATAGGCATTGGTTACGCTTTTTTAGCCAACTTAATTGCAAACATAGTTAGCTTGCTTTTACTTACTAAAGAGTTTATGGGCTTTACCTATGCGTTTGATAAAACCCTGTGGCTGCAAATGCTAAAATACGCCCTACCTTTATTGGTAGTGGGTTTAGCCGGCATGATTAACGAAACTTTCGATAGAATTATTTTAAAAAAATTATTACCAGCCGATATTGGCATGCACGATTTAGGTGTGTATGGCGCCTGCTACAAAATTTCGATACTGATGACCATTTTTATACAAGCCTTTAAATTTGCGGCAGAGCCTTTCTTTTTTAATCATGCTAAAAGCGAAGATTCCAGAAAACTGAATGCTTTAGTAATGAAGTACTTTATTATTTTCTGCTCGTTTTTATTTTTAGCTACCATGATGAACATGAGTTGGATAAAATATTTTGTAAGTAAAAATTATTGGGATGGTTTATTTGTAGTGCCTATTTTATTGCTGGCTAATTTATGTTTGGGCATTTATTTTAACCTATCGGTTTGGTATAAATTAACCGGACAAACAAAATTTGGTGCCTACATAACCATATTGGGTGCCACCATTACATTGCTTATTAATTTTACATTTATTCCTAAATACAGTTACGCGGCTTCGGCTTGGGCAACCCTTATATCGTATGCCAGTATGATGGTGGTATCGTATTTTCTATCACAAAAATATTACAAAACAAATTATAACCTGCGCAGCTTTGTTTTCTTTTTTGGTTTTGCCTTGGTGTTTTATTTTGTTTCACTTACATGGCAAGGGCATGTATCAAAATATATAGAGTTGGTTTTAAATAATATGTTGCTTGTAATTTATTGTGGCTTGTTTATTAAATTCGAGCTTCCAAACTTAAAAAAACTAAATGCTATCAGTTAAAATTGTAAATAAAAGTAAGCATGCTTTACCAAGTTATGCCACCAACCAAAGTGCCGGCATGGATTTACGTGCCGAACTTAGCGAACCCATCGAATTAAAACCCTTACAACGTGCCCTGGTGCCAACGGCTTTGTTTATAGAATTGCCTGCGGGTTACGAAGCACAAATTCGTCCGCGTAGTGGTTTGGCTTTTAAAAATGGTGTAACGGTTTTAAACTCGCCCGGTACCATTGATGCCGATTACCGTGGAGAGGTGAAAGTTATTTTGGTTAACCTATCTAACGAAACCTTTGTGATAAACGATGGCGAACGCATTGCACAAATGGTAATTGCCAAGCACGAAAACGTTGAATGGAAAACTGTTGAAAGTTTGGAAGAATCGGTGCGTGGTGAAGGGGGCTTTGGCAGTACAGGAAAAAAATAAACCGTGTTATCTTTTTTTTTAACCCCTCATAATTTCGTACTGGCTCGTTATTACGGACATGCTGCAAAATTAACCGAAACCGAAAGGCATTGGCTTAACGTTATTATCCTAATTGTTGTAGCAGCTTTAATTGCCTGGGGCATTATAATATTGGTACGCTATTATTTTAGAGGGCAGATGATTCGAAAAAAAATGCGATGGTCGGCAGCGGCCGATTCTTTTTGGGATTACGATACTATTATAGATGTGGCAAAAAGCAGTTATGTAAAAGCACAAATAATGCTTACTACGCATCCTGAAACATTAAAAAAATTAGCACCCTACGAAAAAGCACGTTTGCGTTTGCTCACAAAAAATATTACATCGCCCGAAGAAATTATATTTAAAAATGCCTACATAGTTTGCTTTGATGATAAAAAAAATAATCAAAAAGATTCGGTAGCTGTTTACCTGGAATTTGTTGTGAAGAAAAAACAACAATTTAAAGAAATATTAATTATGCATAGAGAAGATGACCAATGGAAGATTACAGATTATGAAAAAAATCCTTCAATGTTTATGATTTCGCATGCAAGGTCAATCATAGAAAAATCATAAATTTAAACGCTTAAATATTTTATATGAAAACAGTTGATTCAATAAATTTTGCAAACAAACGTGCCGTTATTCGTGTTGATTTTAACGTGCCTTTAAACGATGCTTTTGCCGTAACCGACGAAACCCGCATAAACGCCGCTATACCAACGCTTAAAAAAATATTGAAAGATGGTGGTAGCATTGTTTTAATGTCGCACCTTGGTAGACCAAAAGATGGACCAACCAACAAATACTCCTTACAACACATTGTAAAAAATGTTTCGGCTGCATTGGGTGTACCGGTAAAATTTGTAAACGATTGCATATCAGATGAAGCATTTAAAACATCAGCCGCTTTAAAAAGTGGCGAAGTTTTGTTGTTAGAAAATTTACGTTTTTATAAAGAAGAAGAAAAAGGTGATGAAGCCTTTGCACAAAAATTGGCCAAGCATGGCGATATTTATGTAAACGATGCTTTTGGTACCGCACACCGTGCACATGCATCAACTGCTGTTATGGCAAAATATTTTGACGACGCACATAAATGCTTTGGTTATGTTATGGCAGGCGAAGTTGCCAGCATAAGCAAAGTGCTACACAGTTCAGAAAAACCTTTTACAGCCATTATTGGTGGCGCAAAAGTATCCGACAAAATTTTAATCATAGAACAATTAATGAACCGTGCGCAACACATTATTATTGGCGGCGGCATGGCGTTTACCTTTGTAAAAGCAATGGGTGGTGCCATTGGTAAATCACTTTGTGAAGATGATAGATTAGAAACCGCTAAAGAACTTTTAGCCAAGGCCAAACAAAAAGGTGTGCAATTGCATTTGCCAACCGATGCTGTTATTGCCGATAATTTTGCGAACGATGCCAACCATAAACAAGCCGCCATAAATTCAATTCCGGATGGATGGATGGGACTGGACATTGGTGCTGAATCAGCTAAACAATTTAGCGAGGTTATAAAAAATTCTAAAACCATTTTATGGAACGGACCCATGGGTGTTTTTGAAATGAGCAATTTTGAAGCCGGCACTAAAGCAGTTGCCGAAGCCATTGTAAAAGCAACTGCTTTGGGTGCTTATAGCTTAATTGGCGGTGGCGATTCAGTAGCTGCTATAAACAAATATAACCTAAGCAGCAAAGTAAGTTATGTATCTACAGGCGGTGGTGCGTTATTAGAATATATTGAGCAAGGAAGCTTACCAGGTGTAAAAGCAATTGAAGGATAGTTTTTAAGTTATTCTGTTGTCATTTCGAAGGAGGAACGACTGAGAAATCTTTATTTGTAAACAGACAAAAAGCTAACCAATATCGTTATTTAAAAATTTCCACTCAGGATTAGATAAAGAAATCAAATTGTCTTTCTTTTCTCTCCTCCATCTCTTTATTTCTTTTTCTCTTTTGATGGCTTGTTCTATAAAGTCAAATCTTTCAAAATAGAGTAGATTATAACAGTGGTATTTTCCTGTGAAGCTATCAGATCCTTCCTTATTTTGTTGATGTTGGTACAAACGGTTTTTTAAATTGTTCGTTACACCAATATACAATACTGTTTTCGCAAAGTTGGTAGTTATGTATACAAAGTAGTTATGCGTTCCTAAAGGCTTCACCTTTTACAAATAAAGATTTCTCCCTGCGGTCGAAATGACAAACTACAGTTGAATAACAAGGCACTAATTACTTCTTAGCGTCAGCTAAAAACTGTGCTAAACCACTGGTAGTTAATGGGTGGTTTAATAAAGCTGTAATAGCGCTTAACGGACAAGTAGCTACATCGGCACCTAATTTAGCGCACTCAATAATGTGCATTGGGTGACGAACCGATGCCGCTAAAATTTGTGTTTCGTAACCGTAGTTATCATAAATTAATCTGATATCATCAATTAAAGCAAGTCCGTCGGTGCTAACATCATCTAACCTGCCAATAAATGGAGATACATAAGTTGCGCCTGCTTTAGCAGCTAACAAGGCCTGTCCGGCAGAGAAAACCAAAGTGCAATTTGTTTTAATGCCTTTTTCGGTAAAATATTTAATGGCTTTAACCCCCTCTTTAATCATCGGTATTTTTACCACAATGCGTTCGTGTAAAGCAGCTAAGGCTTCACCTTCGGCAACCATGCCATCAAAATCGGTAGCTATAACTTCGGCACTAACATCGCCTGTAACAATGTTACAAATATCAACGTAGTGTTTTAAAATATTGTTTTGTCCTTTAATGCCTTCTTTAGCCATTAATGATGGGTTTGTGGTAACCCCATCAAGTACGCCCATGTCTTGCGCTTCTTTAATTTGAGCCAAGTTTGCTGTATCAATAAAAAATTTCATGCGTTTAAATTTTAGTTTGGTAAAAGTAAGTTTTAATTGTTTTGCAGCACAGTAAAAATTTAACAACTTATTAAGCATTTTTAATTTCCGCGCCAATTTTATTTTGACACATAACTGTATTAGTTTTTAATTATTACCTATTGTTGCTACTGTTATTTAAAAAAATAAATGAGAGGAAATCTTCCCACGCGGGTATATAGTATGATTTCCTCTCATTTATTTTTCTTTCATTTTCTTTCTTTTCCTTTGTGTAGTTTCTTGGGGAAGAAACTACGTAACTAATACATCTTTTGATCACGTACAATGGCAGTACAATAGTCCCACACAAAGACACCATCTTTATTATTTAAAAAGCTTTTTACAAAATTACTTCGCATGGGTTTTATACCATGTACTGTGCGGCACATTTTTTCAAGAAAATAAAAAATCAATTGTACTAAATCCAAACCATTTTATTTATCGTATATGTGTTATGGAATCGAAAAAGAAATACATCGAGTACAAAAGAGAAATTCAAAAAGAATTATCTGCTTTAAAACAAAAACTGACAAAGCACCAGTCTATTTCCACAAAAAAACAATTCGATTGGCCCGAAGTATCTGATTTAAGCTTACTGTTAAGCAAGCTAAAACAGGTAAACCAATCGTTACACATATAAGTAACCAGTAGCTGGTATATAATATAAAGGAGGCGGGTTGCCTCTTTTTTTATGGGTGTAAAATAATTATTTCGGTTTTTAAACAACTGATAACCAGTTAAGCAACTCGTTTTATAAAAATAAAACGCCAACGCAAAATCCAATAACAAGTTTATACCGTAGGTATCTCAAATGTGTCATCAAATTGTCATCAATAAAAACTGAAACAATGAAAAAACGTAAAATCATTAAAATAACACTTATCTCTTTATCGGTAGTTGTATTGTTGTTTGCCGTACTTATTGTACACATAGCCTTGGTAATGAAACCAAAAAATGTAGAAAACAACATTCAGTTAAGCCGTATAGATTTTAAACAGCCTGTTGACTCAGCCGAAGCAGTTAAAATGGTAAGTTTTGTGCGCCATTTAGATGGAGTTGACAATGCGGTTTTCAACCCTAAAAGTGGTATTTTAATTTGTGGTTTTTACAACCAAAAACAAAATGCACAAAACGTATATGATAAATTAATGGCTTATGGTCATTATAAAGCAGAGCGTTTTATGGTGGGTGCCGCAGATGAAATTAAAGGCTGCCCTGCCATGGGTGCCGATAAATCGTTTATATACACCATGGCATCATCGCTTGCCGATTTAATTAGAAAATAATCCAAATAAGTAATCACTCAAAAAACCATAACCATGAAAAAACAAGTAATCTTAGCAGCCATCTGCTTAACAACAGCCAGTATCTTTTACACATCATGTAAAAAGAAAGATACAACAACTACAACACCAGCGGCAACCACACCTGCCGGACCAACCTTATACACACGAGTTGGTGGTACAGCTATGGTACAAGACCCAAAAGCAGCAACAGGCACTATGATTGAAACGGGACGTTTAACATTACGTTCGGTAGTTGATAGCGCTATTTACGTAATTGCAGCAGATGCACAAATAAACAGTTTCTTCCACGTTTTATTAGCTGAAGTAAGTGCCGGTAACACTACAGGTTTTGCAGCTTTAAGCGAAAACTTTACTGATTTTTTATGTACGGCTACCGGTTCAACAAATGCAAATTATCAATATGGCGGAAGAAGCATGAAAGATGCACATAACCCAATGTATACTAATCGTATTACTTCGTTAGTAACAAACGCTGCGTTCACTCAGTTTGTTAATGATATTGGTACCGCTTTAGCAAAAAATGGTGTTACAACAACATCAACGGCATCAAGCGATCCAAAATTAATTTCTGATTTAGTTGCTCTTTTAAATTCAACTCAGTCAACTATAGTACAATAGTTAAAGTATCAGTTTTTATAATTCAAAAAGCTACCTCAAAAGGGTAGCTTTTTTTATAAAACAATTAAACACCGCCCATTACATACATAGCAGTAAGTGTTGGTGCAGGGCTACCACCTACTTTTTCAAGCGTAACAGCAAAGGCTTGCGCTTTTTCGGTTACTTTCATTTTTTGTATAGATAAGGCATCTGTGTTTTTATCAATCACACCTAAATCAACAGGCTTGCCATCGGCAATGGCCCATAGCTGATATTGTTTATCGGCAGGTGGTGCAGGCAGGTTTGCAAAACCAACATACACTTCTTTAGTTTTACTATTCCAGCAAATAGTAGCATGTGCAGTGGGTGCCATTTTTTCAATGCCGGCCATTTTAATAATTTTATTTTCGGGGTTATTAAACATAGCCACACTTGCAGCCATTACTTCGTTTTTAGTTTTTAATTCGGCAAGTTGCTTTTTTGATAGTTCATCTATTTGTCCCAATTTATCAGCTAACGATATCGTTTCGTTTTGCGATGCATTTAATTTACTGCGCATATCGGCATATAAAAAAGCCGTTAGCATAAACAACACAACCAATGCTGCTGCCAACCATTTATAGGTTGTTGATGAAGATTTAGAAGCGGTAGCATTTTCGGGCAACGAAATAATTTTAGCGTTATTTTTAGTTTTCTCTTTACTAAGCCTTAGTATTTCGCCCATTACTTTTTCTTTTAAAGCAGTGGGCGGTGCTTGTTCGTAAACGGTAGCGTACCTGTCTATAGCTTCTTGCAGGTTATCTAAGCTTGCTCTAATTTCAGGATAGATGTGCGCCATACATTCTACTTCGTGTCGTTCTTGGTCAGAAACAGCACCTAACACGTAACGGTCTAAAATATCTGATGTTATGTATGCTTGTACATCCATTGGGTTAGTGGAACAGTTTTCGCAATTCTATAAGAGCCGCTCTAACTCTTGTTTTTACGGTTCCTAAAGGCATATCCATTTCTTTGGCAATTTCATCTTGTGTGTAGCCACCAAAGTACGCTAAGTCAATCATCTCTTTGTGTTCAAGCTTTAGTTTAGCTACCGCTTGCTTTACACCCAACGTATCTGTATTTAATGTAGTATTATGGTTTTTATCAACTACATATACGTCGTTTTCTATATTACGGATTTCGTATTTTTTGTTTTTCGAGCGTAAGTTATCAATTGATGTGTTGCGTGCAATGTTAAGCATCCAGGTAAATAAAGTGCCTTTCTCTCTTTTGTAGGATGCAACGCCTTTCCAAATTTTTACAAATACATCCTGCAAAATATCTTGCGCAACTTCGTCATCCTTTACAATGGTGTTAATGATGCCGTAAAGAGCCGATGAGTAATTATCGTATAACAACGAAAAAGCCTCTGTATCCTGGTTTTTCAGCTTCTCAATTAATTCGGCTTCGCTGTATGGTAAAGGTTTCTTCAAAAAGAATTATTTACGTCAAATATATCGATAAACTATTAAAACAGTGCGATGAAACAAGTTTTATTTTTTTAGCTTTAAAAAACCATGCACCTAAAAACACCGTATATATATTATAATAGAATCTAAAACTCTACTATGAAAAAAATACTCGTTATACTACTTTTTATTTCAACTACCTGCCTTGCACAAACAGCTAAAATTAACTGGCAAGCCTGGGGCGAAAAACCATTTTTACAAGCAAAGGCACAGCACAAACCTATTTTTTTAGATGTGGGCACCGAGTGGTGTACCGCCTGTAATTTTATGGAAGCCGAAACCTATACCGATACAACGGTTATTGGCATACTAAACCGAAATTTTATTTTAATAAAAGCCGATGCCGAAGCGCAACCCGATGTAGGCGCACGTTTTTTAGAATGGGGTTGGCCTGCACTTATATTTTTAGATTCGAGCGGAAACCAATTACAAGCCCTGCAAGGCAACCGCCGACCCGATGTGTTTGTGCCTATACTAAAAACCTTTTTAGAAAATTATAGAGCAGGAAAAATTACTGCCGATAGTAAAGATTTATATTCGCCGGAAGCGCCCGACAAATCTGCCATGGCAGAACTTTACATCAAAGCCGAAAAACAATTAGCAAGTTATTATGATACATTGTATGCAGGCTGGGGCTTTGTTTTAAAAATTCCTTTATACCAACCTATTGAATATGGTTTTTGGAACGCGCGCATAAATAAAAAACCTATCGAACAAAAAAGAGCTTTGCTTTCATTAAACCAGTACACAAAAATTAGCGATCGTATTTGGGGTGGAGTTTATTTTGGTTGCGCATCTAACCGTAGTTGGAAAAACGCTCAACCTGAAAAACGCAGCGAGTATCAGGGTGGTGTTTTACATAATTATGCCGAAGCCTACATGGCAACAGGTGATGTGCGTTGGTTGAAAGAAGCGCAGCTTATTAAAAGTTATTTGTTACGTTTTATGCTATCTAAAGAAGATGGTTTGTTTTTTAATAGTCAAGAAGAATATATTACACCCGATGGAAACCCACCAGGCATGCCACCCGAAAAATATTTTACCCTACTCAATAGCGAGCGTTTAAAATATGGCATACCGCCTATTGATAAAACATTGTACACCGATATTAATTTCCGTATTGTAAAAGGTTTTTTAAAATTATACGAAGCCACAAACGATACCGCAGATTTAAGCATTGCTATTGCCACAGCAAAAAAATTAATGGCTAAAGCTTACTTGCCCGGTGGGTGGTTTAAAACGGTGGTAGACAATAAAAACGTATCACGCCGCATTAGAGATTTACCGTCAGATTCGGCACAAAAAAATGTAATGTATTTAAAAACACAAGCGCATGCTGCTATTGCGTTATTAATGCTGTACCAGTTTACTAATGATACTAATTGGTTAGCCATGTGCATAAAATTAAACACCGTAGTTTATGAGCAATTGTACGATAAAGAAAACGGAGGCTTTTACTCTACCAACTTAATGCCTGTTACACTTAACGGCAAACGCACCCAAACAAAAGTGTTAACCGAAAACGCGCTTTACGCACGTTTTTTAATAGAGTTAGGCGACCTTACCCGTGATGAAAGTTTAGCAAAAATTGCCGAGACTTGTTTACGTGCCGTAGGCTCTGATAAAATTATGGAGTACGAAGAACGCTTAATTGCCGAATATGCGCTTGCAGCAGATAAACTAATTAAACATCATTTAGTGTTCACTATTGTTACAACCGATGCAAATTCAGCCGAAACAAAAAAACTGATTAAACAAGTTCAGGCTTACTATCATCCTGCTAAATTAATGCAGGTTGAAAAACCAGACCATTACCCTGATATGGGCAAACCTACTTTGTTTATATGCAGCAAAGTTGTTTGCTCGCAGCCCATCTTCTATTCTGAAACTACAAAAACCGATATGGATAATTTTGTAAGCAGGTTAAAATAAATCTATCCTAATTTTATTACTTTTAGTGCTTAGTATAAAAATTACTTGACTTCTATAGTCCATAAAATTCAAAACACTTTTAGTAAGCCCATTATTTGGCAATCAATTATACTATTTTTCTTTTTTGCATTATACTTAACAACAGGTGTAACCAATCATTATCTTTTCCGCAGCTTCACCTGGGATTATGGCATTTATAATTTCGCTTTTGGGGATTACGCACATTTTCGCATCAGTCCTTGCCCATTATATGATGTAAATGGTTCAAGAGTAAATTTCCTGCAAGACCATTTTTCTTTCACCTTGTTTTTTTTAATTCCCTTTTACTGGCTTTTAAATTGGCTTACCGGCACGTATACGTTGCTCATTCTTCAAACCGTTGCTATAATATCAAGTGGATGGGTTTTATCAAAATACATTAGCCTTAAAGCAAACAATGTATGGATAGGTTTAGCAGCCATGCTTTATTATTTTTTAATGCAGGCGCGTTATGCAGCCATGTATTCTGATTGCAACCTGGCCATTTTTTCTAATTGCCTCATTCCCTTTTTTTTCTATTTCTTCGAGAAGAAAAAATATCCGGCTGCGGTTATTATTTTTTTAATAGCCTTAGTTTCACGAGAGGATATGTCACTTGTATTTATATTCATCCTCTTAACTCTGTTTATTATTCATTGGAAAGAAAAACAACGGCGAATTTTTTGTGCCGTTTTAATTGTTGTATCCCTATCGTACTTTATTCTTTTATTTTCTGTTTTTATTCCGGCTGTAGAAGCACCGGGTAAACATTACTCTTTATTTTCGTACGCAGCTTTAGGGCCAACCCCCTGGGAAGCACTAAAATTTATTCTTACACATCCTGCACGCGTATTTCACCTGTTATTTTATAATCACCTTAACGACCCACAGTTTGATAACGTAAAAACAGAGTTTTACATCACCTATCTTATTTCGGGTGGCTTTATTTTACTTTTTAAACCGCAATATATTATTTGGTTTATTCCTATTATAGCTCAAAAAATGTTCGACGATGGGGCCGGTCGCTGGAGCATATATGCCTACTACGCCGTGCCTGTTGCAACCATGCTGCCCATTTCGGCATTTTTAATTATTGGTAATATTAAAAAAGTGTATTTTAAATATACAACGGCTATGTTATTTTGTTTGTTGGCCTGGTTTGCTACTGATCGTTCTTTTGGTTTAGAGCAAAGAGCCATGCCTTACACATGGCCTTTAAAGGAAAACATGTTCGATGCCCATTTTTTCGAATCTAAATTAAATATTAATAAAGTATACAAAAGCCTCGCTTTAATCCCTGATGATGCAAAAGTGAGTGCCTCAAACTTTTATGTTCCACATTTATCTCAACGCCGCTATATCTATTTTTTTCCTGATGTGCGCGATGCTGATTACATTGTTGTGCATCAGCTATGGGATAATTTTATAGCTGCCGAAAAAACGTATCTCTCAACCGTTCAAGATTATCTTCATAATCCAAACTGGGTAGTTGTTGAAAACGATTTTCCTTTTTTACTCTTAAAAAAGAAACAACCTTAGTTTTATTATAAAATTAATGCTTAAGCCGCTACGCGTTGCAAAACAATTTTGCACGGTATTTTAGAAGTAATTTTTACTTCGTGCCTTACATGAAGCGGTATGCTTAAATAATCTCCGGCTACTAAGGAGTAAACTTTGGCATCAGTTACAATATCGCAACTGCCTTCAACTATTAAAAATTTTTCTATTTCGTTTTTATGTGTTTCGTAAGGCGTGCCTTCTTTTATCCAAGTAATGGCTGTGGTAGCTGTGGCATCGTAGCCAATTATTTTTAAAAATATGTTATCGTAATCAGCAGGTGCAACCATATCTGTACGGTTTAACCATGAAGCATAATCAGCCACCTTTGAGTTTTCATTTAAAATAGCAGGGTGCGTAACCTCTTCTCCGGCTTCAAGTCGTTTGGTATAATCCATCGTAGCCATAAACATAGGCTTAATGGTTGGGTCTATGGCAGGTGCACCAGCCTCGGCATGCTTTATTAAAGCATTGGTAATGGCCTCTATTTCGTTTCTTATTTCAGTATTAAAATCGGCAATTTCAGCAATTTCCTTGTTTTGCTCTTCAGAAGTCAAGCCCAAAACATACATCTCAAGGATGTCCGTTTTAATATATTCTTCTGCGTTTTTCATTTACGTAATATATACGATAGTTTTTAATATAAGGATTTTACAAAAATAACAAACTTTCTATAAAACCGCCTGTTTAGGCTTAATTGTAGACGAGTTGCATTAAATTATAGGTGAAGTCTTATCTCAAAATCTTCCTTACAAAGGCAACCGTAAAATAACTCATTAAAAAAACGCCCGTAAAACCTTCAAAGGCAGCAAAGGGCTTCAGGTAACCTTCGGCAAAATAATCGCCATAGCCAATAGTAAAAAAAGTAATGGCGCTGTAATAAACGCAGTTACCAAAACTATGTATGTGTTGTAATTCGGTTGGTAGTGTAGTTGCTACTGTTCCAAAACCCGGAAAATATTCGGTAATGATGTAGTAAATAAAACTAAACGTAGTAAAGGCTAAAAACATGTTTGATAGTACACGCACAGGGTCGGTAGCATAACGCCCTACATAATCAAACACATATTTTTGAAAATAATAATTAGGATACGCCCACAGGGCGTTTTTTTTATCTTTTGCTATAACATCATCTAAATGTGCTTTTGCTTCGCAGCGTTTAAATTCTAAGTAAGCAGCATCTTCATCTTCATACTGACCATTATTTCTAAAATTTTCTTTCAAAATTCTAAACTGTTCTGCTTTCTGAAAAAGCGTGGTTTCTTTTTGCTGATAAATTAAATCATACACATTGTTAGCACGCCAATCAATAAACATACGACCTAAAATACGCATGCCCGATATATCAAAAATAGATATAACTACTTTTTCGTCTTCGGGTTTTAAATCTAAAATATCGCGCACAATGGTGTTGCTTAAATCTACCGTACGGCAGGTGTTAAAACGCAAATCTATATAACAGTTAAGTGCGCAACCTTTAAACGAAATATCGGTTACGGTAGCCTTATTAAAATTTACCGACCCTGTGCCAAACTCCGTTAAATCGAACTGGGCTTCGCCTTTAGCAAAATCTGCTTGCGCAAATGTTTTATCTCCATGTCCAAAACGTGCATGCCTAAAAGATACTTTACCATCGCCAAACTCGGCCCCATCGTATGATACATCGCCATCGTTAAAATCAACACGCCTAAAATCTATTTTACCACCGCCAAACTCTACGTTTTTAAAATCTTTTTTGCCTTTACCAAAACAAGCTTTTTCAAAACTTAAATCGCCATTGGCAAATTTGGCAAACTTAAAATCTACATGGCCATCGCCAAAATAGGTGTTTCTAAAATCTACATTACCGTTACTAAAATTACAATCAACAAACGACAGGTTACCTGTACCAAAGTTGGTGTTGTTAAACACAACCAAACCATCGCCAAACTGCACACTCTGAAAATTGGTGCTACCGCTACCAAATTTGGCTTTTTTAAAGCTCACATCTCCATTGCAAAAAATAGAGTTGCTAAAATTACTGGTTCCGTTACCAAAAATAGCCGAATCAAAAATTACTTTATCGCCTTCAAAATTTGTGTAGGTAAAATCGTTCACAATATCGCAATCAAAAAAAGCTTTTTTGGCTGAGAAATTTTTTAATGTAATGTGCACGCTATCATCTAAGCCTTTTTCTACCCTATAATCGGTTAACGAAAAATTATAAACATAAGCCCCGTTAAGGTTTATGTCTTCTCCTTTATTTATTTTATCAAATATCTCCTGCTGTGTAATTACACCATACTTAAACACCACTACTTTTTTATCGCTTTCGTCAAAAAAGCTTACCACAGCCGTTTTTAAAAAGCTGCGCATAGGTTTATCTTCAACCTCAACTTTATATCTTAATAAATGATGTTCGTGTAAGGGTGAGTCAAGCATAATTTTTACTTATTTTTGAAAACAATTATAAAAAACGAATTTACTAATTCTTCACTTAAATGAAAATATTAATTACAGGCAGCAACGGCTTATTAGGACAAAAGTTAGTGTACAAACTACGCAACCAAGCCAATATAACCCTTATTGCCACCGCGCGCGGAGAGAACCGGTTACTAAAAACAGATGGTTATGTATATGATGAAATGGACATAACCAATGAGACACAGGTGCATAACGTTTTAACAAAACATATGCCAGATGCCGTTATACATGCCGCTGCCATGACTAACGTAGATGCTTGCGAAACCGAAAAAGAGCTGGCAGTAGCCATGAACACAAGTGCCGTAAAATATATTGTAGATGGTTTACAAAACTTGCAACAAAAAAATGCAGCTTATAAACCTCAACTGGTACACCTATCTACCGATTTTATTTTTGACGGAACACATGGTCCGCTTGATGAAACCGAAAAACCAAATCCACTTAGTTTTTATGCCGAAACTAAATTAAATGCCGAAAAAATTGTACAAGCCAGCAAACTACATTGGTCCATTGCACGCACTGTGCTAGTGTATGGCATTGTAGATAACATGAGCCGCAGCAACATTGTTTTATGGGCCAAACAAAATTTAGAGCAAGGCAAAAAAATTAATGTGGTTGATGACCAGTTTAGAAGCCCCACTTTGGCCGAAGATTTAGCCGATGGTTGTATTTTATTGGTACAAAAAAAGGCACAGGGCATCTATAATATTTCAGGGAAAGATTTTATGAGCATTTTACAATTGGTGCACCATGTGGCCGATTATTATGGTTTAGATAAATCGTTAATAAACCCATCAAAATCTGCTGATATTAAACAGCCTGCCAAACGCCCGCCTATTACAGGTTTTATAATTGATAAGGCTATAAACGATTTGGGTTACAACCCGCACAGTTTTGTAGAAGGCATTAAACTAATGGACGAGCAAGTTAAAAAGTTGCGTATTTAAGTGTGATTTTATAAATTTACTTAAACAAGAAATACATGAAAAAAATAATTACTCTGCTGGCAGTGCTTTGTTTTTTTACACATGTTAACGCACAAATACGTGTGTGCGTTGCTACGCAGCACGAACAATGGTTACAACAACAAAATCCTAAAAGGGCCGAGCAACGCAAAGCCTACGAAGAATTACTAACTGCCTTTATTAAAAACGCGGCCACTCATAAAACTACTCAAACGCAAAACATAATTCAAATACCGCTTGTAGTACATATGGTGTACCATTCTGCAAGCGATAGTGTTTCTGTGGCACAAATTCTTTCTCAAATAAAAATTCTTAATAACGATTATACACGCCAAAATGCCGATACAGTAAACACACCCGCCGCATTTAAAAGCGTGGCAGCAGCCCCTATGATAAAGTTTTGCCTGGCACAGCGCGACCCTAACGGAAATGCTACAACGGGCATTGAGTATAAAAAATCTACTACGGTATCATGGTCAAGTAATGATGCAGTAAAATCTGCAAGTACCGGCGGCTTAAATGCCTGGGACCCCACCCGCTATTTTAATATTTGGGTTTGTGATATGCAATTAAGTGGTTTATTAGCTTATGCTGAATATCCAACATCAACTGTAAGCAACAACTATGGCTGTGTAGTAACTTATAATTGCTTTGGCGATACCTTAAAAGCGGTGGCTCCTTATAACAAAGGCCGTGTAGCTACCCACGAAATTGCAAAATGTTTTAACCTAATTGATATTTGGGGCACAAAAAGTAGCCCTTCTTGCACCGATAGCGATTTATGTACTGATACACCTAACCAGGCTGGTCTAACTGGCGGATGTCCCACTTTTCCTGTTACGGATAGTTGCACTACAACAGCACCGGGTATAATGTTTATGAATTTTATGGATGCAACTAATGATACTTGTATGAACATGTTTACTGCCGACCAATCTTTACGCATGCTGGCTGTACTTAATACTGCGCCTTACAACTCATTAACTACCAGTAACGGTTGTACACCGCTTGCCTCTATAAGTACACAAAATGCCACACAAGGTGTTTCAATTTATCCTAACCCAAGTGCCGACGGTAAATTTATAGTTGACATTAAAAAAGATGAACATGCTGTACAACACCTTAGCGTATACGATGTATTGGGTAACAAAGTATTCGAAATAAAAAACAACATGGCTGCAGGCACCTATGATATTAATTTAAGTAACCTCAGCAGCGGAACTTATTTGGTTGAAATTATTAAAGACAACACAGCCTTATTCAACAAAATAATTATCAATAAATAAATATTTTAGCATTTACTTATAATCTCCTTTAAAGAAATTTAGAGGGGATTTTTTTATGTGCTATATTTGAACGAGTAATGAACGAAAATTTAAACCCCGAAGAAGAGAATTTATCATCTGCCGAAAAAGAAGCAGAGCGTGCCTTGCGCCCCATTTTGTTTGATGATTTTAGCGGACAAGAAAGTGTAGTAGAGAACCTGCGAATTTTTGTTCAGGCAGCAAAGCAAAGACAAGAAGCGTTAGACCATGTGCTTTTACACGGCCCTCCGGGTTTAGGTAAAACAACTTTGGCACATATTATTTCGCAAGATTTGGGTGTGAGCATAAAAATTACCTCAGGCCCCGTGCTTGATAAACCCGGCGATTTAGCAGGTTTACTTACCAACTTAGAACCTTACGATGTTTTATTTATTGATGAGATACATCGTTTAAGCCCTGTGGTTGAAGAGTACTTATACTCTGCCATGGAGGATTACAAAATTGATATTATGCTTGATAGCGGCCCAAGTGCCCGCAGCGTACAAATAAAATTAAACCCATTTACTTTAGTAGGTGCTACCACGCGTAGCGGTTTACTTACATCACCTTTGCGTGCGCGCTTTGGCATTACATCGCGCTTAAATTATTATACATCAACTGTGCTTACAGGCATTGTAAAACGCAGCGCAGGTATTTTACAAGTAGAAATTGAACACGAAGCCGCTTTTGAAATTGCACGCCGTAGTCGTGGTACCCCACGTATAGCAAATGCTTTGTTACGCCGTGTACGCGATTTTGCGCAAATAAAAGGCAGCGGCAAAATTGATTTAGAAATTGCCCTATACTCGCTTAAAGCCCTTAGTGTTGATGCTAATGGTTTAGATGAAATGGACCACCGCATACTAAGTGCTATTATTGAGAAATTTAAAGGCGGCCCTGTGGGCATTACAACTATTAGTACCGCCGTAGGTGAAGAAGCTGGAACCATTGAAGAAGTTTACGAACCTTTTTTAATACAAGAAGGTTATTTGCAACGCACCCCACGTGGCCGAGAAGCTACCGAAAAAGCTTACCGGCAAATGGGTAAAATACAAACAAAGAACAGGGGTACTTTGTTTAACGATGAGTTGTAAAATCTACTTCCTCAACTCAAAATTCTGCCCCAAGTAAACTCTACGTACTTGTTCATCATTTGCTAAATCATCAGCAGAGCCTTGTTTTATTACACGTCCTTCAAAAAGTAAATAAGCCCGGTCGGTTATCGATAGTGTTTCGTGTACGTTGTGGTCGGTAATTAAAATACCAATATTTTTTTCTTTTAGTTTTCTAACTACGTTTTGTATGTCTTCAACCGCAATGGGGTCAACACCTGCAAAGGGTTCGTCAAGTAAAATAAATTTTGGGTTAGTAGCCAAACATCGTGCAATCTCTGTACGCCTACGCTCTCCACCTGATAATTGGTCGCCTAAGTTTTTGCGTACATGGTTCAAATTAAATTCAACAATAAGTGTTTCTAATTTTTCCAGTTGCTCTTGTTTACTAAGCTTAGTCATTTCAAGCACCGCACGTAAATTATCTTCAATGCTTAACTTACGAAACACCGATGCCTCTTGAGGAAGATACCCGATGCCCATTTGCGAGCGTTTGTACATAGGCAGGGTGGTAATTTCAGTATCATCTAAAAAAATATGTCCGCCATTGGGTTTTATCATTCCCACAATCATGTAGAACGAAGTTGTTTTACCGGCACCATTTGGCCCAAGCAAACCAACAATTTCTCCTTGCCTTACCTCAACGCTTACCTCGTTGGCAACCGTACGATTTTTATATCGCTTTGTTATTTTTTCTGAACGTAAAATCATCCGATTTTTAAACCTTAGCTAACGCACCTTTTAAAAAATCAATAACTTTTACTTCAGTTGGGTCAATATTTTTTAAATCAGCTAAGTAGCAGCTTACCCAATCGGTTATATGAATTAAATAAAGCGATTGAACCAACATTGAATTTCCTTCGGCCATAATTTCAATAACCGTATCAGTATATTTAGCAAAAACTTGTTTGTTTATATCTAAGCGGGTTACGTTTCTTTCATAATCAAAGCTTGTACGTAAAACACAAACAGCTAAATTTTTGTTACCACCCGCCCAGCCAACTAATTCGTTGTGGTTCATTTCAGGTATAACGTGGTGCCAGCAAAGCATTTTACTGTTCTCATTTATTTGCTGACGAAAACGTACAGCCAATCCTTCAGTATTGCCTAACGAATAAATTACCGGTATTTTATTGTGCAATTTATCGGCATACTGTTTTGCTTTTTGTTTAATGTCTTCTTCTTTCTCAATCAATAAAGCAATAGCTGCTTCCACTTCTTTTTTATAATGCAGGTTAGCTATTTGTTTTACTTCAAACACGTGCAGTAATTGAACTAACGAGTACCCAATGCACGAGCGTGGAGGAAACCCACCCGGAATAACAATTAAATCAAATTTATGTTGCTCGGCAATTTCTTTCACCTTTCCACCACTGGTTATGCAAACAAATTGTGCTTTTTTCTGCATAGCCAATTCCATCGCGTTAATGGTTTCTTCGGTGTTACCCGAATACGAGCAAACAATTACCAGGGTGTTTTCGTTTACAAAACCGGGTATAAAATAATCTTTACTAATAGTAATTGGCACAGCCGAAAGTTTAACAGCCAACTCGGCTACGTTAGTGCCACCAATGCCCGAACCACCCAAGCCGGTAATTAAAATATTGTCAATTTTTTTGGGTGCCGAAATTTTTGCGTTTTGCGCAATGGTTAATGCCTCTTGTAATTGCTTCGGAAAATTTTGTACTAAATTTTTCATGCTGTTATTCTATTAATCTCTAAAAGATGTTTGTTTACTAATTGGGTTTGATTTTAATGGGTTTGCACTTCCTTCTTTATACGCTTTACGGCTACGATAAACATCTATTGCCATATATAATGCTTTACGGAAAGAGCTTGCATCGGCCACATTTTTTCCTGCTATATCATAAGCGGTTCCGTGGTCGGGCGATGTGCGCACAATTGGTAAACCTGTTGTAAAGTTTACACCATTATTAAACGATAAAGCTTTAAATGGAATTAATCCTTGGTCGTGATACATAGCAAGTACGGCATCAAATTTTTTGTGGGTTTGTGCACCAAAAAATCCATCAGCCGGGTACGGGCCATATACCATAATTTCTTCTTTCAATCTATTAATGGCAGGTTTAATAACTGTGTCATCTTCATTTCCAATAACACCGCCATCACCTGCATGTGGGTTAAGTGCTAAAACAGCTATGCGTGGTTTTTGTATGCCAAAATCTGTTTTCAATGTTTTATTCAAGTGAATAATTTTATCGGCAACTTTCTCTTCGGTAATTAAGGATGTTACTTGCTGCACAGGTACATGCCCGGTAACTAAACCAACACGTAAATCATCGCTGCACATTAACATCATGGCTCCTTTTTCAAACCCAAAATACGAAGCTAAAAATTCGCTATGCCCAGGAAATTTAAAAGTTTCTGACTGTATATTTTTTTTATTGATGGGTGCCGTAACCAACACATCAACTACACCTTGTTTAGCAGCCTCAGCAGCTTTCTGTAAAGAGATTAAAGAATATTTTCCGCCTTCTTTGGTAGATTTTCCAATATCAAAAGGCACTTCTTCTTCGTAACAAACAACTACGTTTAATTTTTTTGGTACAATTTGTTTTACGTCACGCACGGCATTAAAATTCAACTCATCCATGCCAATTACTTTACGGTAGTAAGCAACTGTTTTTTGCGAACTGAATAAAACAGGGGTACAAATATCAAGTAATTCAGGCTCTGCAAATGTTTTTAAAATTATTTCTAATCCTACACCATTTATATCGCCTTGTGTAATGCCAACTCTTATTTTTTCTTCGCTCATAGTTTTAATACAATTAGTACATGCCTACTAATAAATTAATGTCTTTGTAAGGTAAATTAAATGATTCGGCTAAGTACTGGTTAGTTAGTACGCCGTTATAAAAATACACCCCGTTACGCAAACCGGCATCTTTACGAATAAGACTTTCAAAACCACCTTCTTCGCCTAAAGCTAAAAGTATTTGTAAATATAAGTTACTAAACGCATACGATGCCGTACGAGAAACTCTTGATGCTATGTTAGGCACACAATAATGTATTACACCATGTTTTCTAAAAATAGGTTTTGTATGGTTAGTTACTTCCGATGTTTCGCAGCAACCACCTTGGTCAATGCTTACATCAATAATTACAGCACCCACTTTCATGTCGCTTACCATTTCTTCGCTTATAATAATGGGCGCTCTACCTGTTTTAGAACGAACCGCACCAATAACCACATCAGCCGATTTTAAATGTTTAGCCAATACTTTTGGCTGAATAATAGATGTAAATATGCGTGTACCTAAAGAACTTTGTAAACGGCGCAAACGACTGGTAGAACTATCAAACACTTTTACATAAGCACCTAAACCAAGCGCAGCACGTGCCGCAAATTCACCTACGGTACCTGCACCAACAATAACCACTTCGGTTGGCGAAATGCCCGATATGCCTCCTAAAATAGAACCAACCCCGTTATGCGTATTAGTAAGATACTCTGCCGCAACAAGTATAGATGCGCCTCCGGCAATTTCGCCCATAGCGCGCACAAAAGGGAAAATGCCCTGGTCGTCTGTAATCCAATCAACAGCTACAGCGTTTATTTTTTTTTGAGATAATTTTTTTAAAAAATCTTCGGTGTGTGCCGTAAACTGTAATGCAGAAAGGATGGTTTGTTTTTGTTGGCACAACTCCAGCTCTTCCATGGTTGGTGGAGCAATTTTTATAACAATATCTGCCTTGTAAACTTCTTCGGCTGAGTAGGCAATTTCTGCGCCCGCTTCGCTATAATCATTATCTAAAAAGTTAGCTGCTTTACCGGCATTAGTTTCTATCAGTATGCGGTGCCCGTTATTTACCAATAATGCAACAGCATCGGGCACTAAAGGCACACGGTTTTCCTGATAAGCAATTTCGTTAGGAATGCCAATAAACAGCTTTCCTTTTTTGCGTGCTACCTCAAGCATTTCTTCTTGGGGCATCATTACTCCTTTAGTAAGTGAGTACAAAGCTTCTTTTGAAATAACCATAGTTTTATTTTTTATCTGCCATGATAGCGTGGCGCGTTACAATCTAAATCTACCGAACCTATGCCGCTTTTAAATCGATATATAATTCCAATGCGTGTTTCCCAAGTACGGTTTGCCATCGTTATTTTTCCAACATTATATAGCGGAATAACATCGGGGTTATAATGCTCTTCCACAAATAAATTCCAAGGGCCTTTTAAATGAAACTCTGCTCCTATACCCACATCCGGACTAACCGTAAGTTTTGCCGCCTTGCCCGATATATATGAGTAAGCGGGTGTGCTTCTGCTCACAGTATATTCAATTCTGGCGCCTACCATGGCATAGGTTCTAAATTTAAACCCTAAGTCAATCCAACGTTTTAAATAGTTATTCCATTGCAGGTTAGCGTAGTGGTTTGCCGATACCCGTTTTTGATTTGTAATAGGGTTTAGCAGTTCGTTTTCTACTGCGCCTTTGTTACAATAATCAATTTCTGTAACCCAACGCCAATCATAGCTTTTAAGCATTTCAGCAAAAACGCCTACACTAAAGTTTTCAAGCTCTGCTGATTTGTGCGATGGCGGACGTGCATGTAAAAAAGTTGGGTCGTCCTGAAAATCTATTGGATATCTGTTTATATATCTGTCACGCGATGAAGTTTCTCCTGCAAAAAGAGCTAAACCTTGTAAAAAACGTTGCGCATAAATAAATTGATTAGCGAAAATAAAAAAACAAAAAACAAAAATTATGCGTGTGTATTTCATCATGTGTTATGCGCTTATTGCTTCCGCGTCTTTATTTACTTTTTTAATTAAACCTTGTAGCACTTTACCCGGACCAACTTCGGTAAAATGTGTAGCCCCATCAACCAGCATTTGCTCAATGGTTTGAGTCCAACGTACGGGCGCTGTTAGCTGAGCAATTAAATTCTTTTTTATTTCATCCGGGTTTTTTACCGCTTTTGCAGTTACGTTTTGGTATACCGCACAAATAGGCGCGTTAAAGTTTGTTTGGTTTATTGCTTCGGCTAATTCTGCCCTGGCAGGTTCCATCAATGGTGAATGAAATGCACCACCAACCGGCAGCACCAATGCACGTTTAGCTCCGGCAGCTTTCATTTTTTCGCAGGCAATTTCAATTCCTTTTATACTACCTGAAATTACCAGTTGCCCCGGGCAATTATAATTTGCAGCCACTACAACTTCACCAGTTTCTTTTGTAATGCCAGCACAAACTTCTTCTACAATTTTATCATCTAAATTTAAAACGGCAGCCATAGTGCTTGGGTTAATTTCGCAAGCTTTTTGCATAGCCATGGCACGTTTGTAAACTAATTTCAAAGCATCATCAAACGATAAGGTTTTGTTAGCTACTAAAGCAGAAAATTCCCCTAACGAGTGACCAGCAACCATATCAGGTTTAAAATCTGCCAGTGTATGTGCTAAAACAACCGAGTGTAAAAAAATAGCGGGTTGTGTAATTTTTGTTTGTTTTAATTCTTCATCGCTACCACCAAACATTACATCAGTAATACGGAAACCTAATATATCGTTCGCTTTTTCAAATAAAGTTTTTGCGGTAGAATTACTATCATATAACTCTTTACCCATGCCAGAAAACTGAGAACCTTGTCCTGGAAAAACATATGCCTTCATAAAAATTTAGTGCGTTAAAATGAGCTATGAAAGATATGGCTTTAAAATCGAAAATAAAAATGCAAAAAACACAAATAATTAACGAGCTGTTGTGGATAGCTTTTTAATTAAATCAGGCATTTTTATTAGGTGCAAAGGTTGCTATTTATTTAAAGTATCTTTACGCAAATTTTACAACCCGTGAGCACTTTTAACGACCTTAATTTATCAAAGCAATTACTAAAAGCCTTAGGCGATATTGGTTTTGAAACCCCTACCCCTATTCAGGAAAAAGCATTCCCCATCATCATGTCGGGTAAAGATGCCATAGGCATTGCACAAACAGGTACCGGAAAAACATTTGCCTATATATTACCTTTACTTAGGCAATTAACCTATTCTGAACAACGCCCGCCACGCGTACTAATTGTTGTACCAACACGCGAGCTGGTTGTACAGGTTGTAAGTGAAGTAGAAAAACTAACTAAATACATGAGTGTACGTTGCGTGGGTGTGTATGGCGGTGTAAAAATGCCGGCACAGGCACAGCAGGTTTATAATGGTGTAGATGTTTTGGTAGCAACACCGGGCAGACTAATGGATTTATATTTAAGCCGTGCATTACAATTAAACTCGGTAAAAAAATTGGTAATTGACGAGGTAGATGAAATGCTGAATTTAGGTTTTCGTCCCCAGCTATTACAAATAATGGATGTGTTACCGCCAAAAAGACAAAACCTTCTTTTCTCAGCTACGTTAACTGATGAGGTAGAAAAAATGATTACCGATTATTTTTATAAACCCGAATACATTGAACCAATTACACGAGGAACTCCTTTAGCAAACATTACACAAGGTGCTTATCAGGTTCCTAATTTTTACACCAAAGTAAATTTATTGCAATCGCTATTAGCAAACGACCCAAGCATCAGCAAAGCTTTACTTTTTGTAAAAAATAAAAAAGTAGCAGATGCTTTGTATAAAATGATTAAGGTTACGTTTCCCGATCAAATAAGTTTAATCCATTCTAACAAATCGCAACAACGCCGCTTTACTGCGGTAAGACAATTGCAAGATGGCACACATCGTTTATTAATTGCAACCGATGTTATTGCACGCGGTATAGACATTACCGATGTTACCCACGTTATAAATTTTGATATACCGAGAGAGGCAGCCGTTTACATACACCGAATTGGGAGAACCGGACGAGCTGAAAAAACAGGTATAGCATTGAGTTTTGTAGTGCCTGCCGAAAAAGAAAAACAAAAAGAAATTGAGGAATTAATGAACAAAAAAATTCCTGCAATGGCTATACCAAATGATGTAGAAATTTCGGACGAACTAACTACAGATGAGATACCGGTTAAAAAAGACAAGAACATAAATAAAAATTCAAAAAAAGGTAAAAAATTAGTACCAACTAATAGTGCCTTTGCCGAGAAAAAAGAAAAGAACAAAAAAGTTAATTTAGGTGGTGCCCGCCGCAGGGAAAACCAACGCAGAAAATTAGAAAAAAGCATTAGCAAACGAGGTAACAGATAGTTTTGCTTTTTAAAGATGAGTGTTATTTTATTTCCTACCAAACCAATTATTTAACTTACCAACATGTGTTTTGATTTGTTTTAATAATTAAATTATTCCTATCTTTATTTCCTTAAAAATTTTAAACTCATTTACATGAAAAAAATCACTACGTTATTTACAGCACTGTTATTTGTTGCGGCGCTTGTTTTATCAAATCAAACAAAAGCGCAATCATCTTGTGCCTGGGCTACAAAAGCAGGAGGAACTTACGAAGATGGCGGCAATGCTATTGCAGCCGATGCTTTTGGTAATACATATGCTTTAGGCTATTATTATTCATCAACCATAACTTTTAGCACTACTACCTTACATAATGTGTATGGAGCGGGTCCTTATATGTATTTAGCAAAATACGATTCGTGCGGAAATTTTATATGGGCAAAACAAGCCGGCGGAAATGGCGGAACTAACCCTAATGCAATTACAACCGATGCTGCCGGAAACGTATATGTAGCAGGTTATTATAATGCCGATACACTTAATTTTGGTAATTCTGTTAAATTAATAAACACAAGTGGTTACACTGCATTTGTTGCAAAATACAATGCAAGCGGTGTTGCTCAGTGGGCACAACAAGGTACAGGCAATGCCGCTTCTCAAGCGTATGGCGTTTCAGTAGATGCTTCAAACAATGTATATATTACCGGATATTTTAGCAGCGCATCTATTACTTTTGGAAGTAATAGTATTACCAATGGCACCAATGATGGTTCTACTAATGATGCCTTTATAGCCAAGTTTGATAATAACGGTAACAACCTTTGGATACAAGGCAACACCAGTAACACCAGCTCAAGTGGAGATGTTATTGCACTTGGAATTGGTACAGATGCATCGGGTAACGTATATGTAGGTGGTTATTTTTCATCAACCAGCATAACATTTGGCGCAACTACACTTTCAAACAATGGGTTCAACGATATTTTTGTGGTTAAATATAATACAAGTGGTGCCCTTCAGTGGTTAAAAACAGCCGGTGCTGCTGATGATGATGGCGTGTATGGTTTAGCTGCTGATGCTACCGGAAATGTATATGTAACCGGACATATAGGTTACTCGTCTACTGTTTCTTTTGGTACACATAGTGTTACAAACAGTAATTCATCTATAGAATCAGTTATAGCAAAATACGATACTAATGGAAATGATTTATGGGCACAAAGTACCAGCGGAGATTCATTTTCTGCTAACTCAGCCAGTAGCATATCTATTGATGCAGGCGGAAACGCATACATTATAGGCACTTATACTTCCGATTCGTTACACGTTGGTCCTGTTACTCTTTTCAACACTTCTTTCCTAAACGGAAGCGGAGGTGGAGATTTTGAGAACGATGTTTTTGTAGCAAAATATAAATCTAACGGTATTTTATCTTGGGCAAGAGGCGCCGGCGGAGATTCTTCTGATGTTGGAAATGGTATTGCAGCCGGACCACACGGTAGTTTATATATTACAGGAGAGTACGCTTCACCATCTATTTCATTTGCCGGAATAACACTTACAAGTGTTAATTCTATGGGAGATGCTTTTATAGCTAACAACATTGCTACATTACAGGTAACACCAAGTCTTTGTTTGGTATCAGATGACAGCATAGGTGTAAAAGAATATAATATAGTTTATTGGGATAAAATACCGTACCCAACTGCAGCTTCATTTATTATTTATCGCGAAGTTTCAACCGGAATTTATAAAAAAATTGGCTCACAACCTTACAGTGTGTTAAGCCAGTTTATGGATACAGCACGTAGCGTTGGCCCCGCAAATGGAGACCCACAAGTTGGATATTACAAATACGCCTTACAATTTATGGATACAAGTGGAACTTATAGCTACATGAGCCCATATCACACTACAGTTTATATCCAAAATAATGGTGGCACTTTTAGTTGGAATCTTTATGCTGTAGGAAATGCAACCTACACGCCGGTAACTAATTATGAGTTAATGAGAGATGATAATAGTACCGGAGCCTGGCATAATATTGGCACTGTTTCAGGTACTTCAACAACTTTAAACGACCCCAACTTTAGCACCTTTCAGGCAACCGGTAATTGGCGTGTAGATGCTGATGGATTTAACTGTACACCAACTTTGCGTTTAAATGGCACTAATAGTGTAGATGTAGCTAAAGTTAAATCGCACAGTAATCAAAATAACAACCGTGGATTAGGAATTAAACAGTTATTAAATAGCAGTCAGGTTAACATTTATCCTAATCCTAATAAAGGAAACTTTACTATAGAAACCTCTGCTACCGAAAAACAAACCGTGCAAGTGTTTGATGTAAACGGCAAATTAGTATTTAGCCAAACCATAAATGGTAACACAAGCATTGATGCAGGCAATTTAAGCGAAGGCGTTTATAATGTAAGCATTATGGGCAACGAGGGCGTTGTAAACAAACGTTTAGTTATAGTAAGATAAATTTTAATAATATTCCAAAGCCCTCGCATAAACTATATGCGAGGGCTTTTTTATTTACGCCTTACTTACTATTATAAATAAAGGTGAAGTGTGTATTAGATAACCTTGTAAAACTATTACTCACTATCAATTCTTGTTATTTCAACCACAGGGAGCAATCTATTGTATAAGATTCAGACCTTCATACAAGTTGGTTCTTCATCAAAAAACGTATACCATACATTTTCTTTCTGTCCAGTCCTCTCTTTGAAATAACAATAGATAGTACTATAACTATACATTACTATTTACAATAACATTATAAAATAAACTACTGCAATAAAAAAGCCTCAGTTGAATATCAACTGAGGCTTTTTAGTATTAGAGAATTAAATTACTTCTTTTTAGCTTTAGACGCTTTGTCTTCGTCATCAAAAGTAAGTGTAGCAGCACCATGAGCAGCTAAACGCGTTTCAAGAGCTTTTACTTGCTTTTTTAATTCGTAAACAGTTTTGTATAACTCTTCAGCTTCGCTTTTAAAAACAATTGGGTAGATAGCAAATACGCTTTCGTATTGTTTTTCAAAATCTTTTTTCACATCCATAGAAATGCTTAAAAGTTCACCTTTAAGTTTAGAGTAATCGTCTGATTCGAACAATTGAGTAAACAATGTTTCATTTGTTTTTAACCACTCGTTATAAAACTCGGTAAAGCTTTGTTGTTGCAAAGTTTCAGGAGTCATTTTTTCAAATGTATGTTTTGCCGACTCTTCAATTGCTTTTTGTGTAGTGCTGTACATGTGTTGTTGCAATTGAGCTTGTTTTACAGCATACTCAGAAATTTTATCTAACAAAGCAATGTTTGATTCGATAGCTTCTTTTTCTTTACCAGGAGTAGCTAATTTTAAAATTGGCTCGAAGCTTTTTCCGAACACGCTTTGTGCATGTTTGTACATATCAGCTAATTTTGCGAAATCGCCAGAAATTAATTGAGGATACTCGTTAGAGATATTAGTAAAAGTGCTTGCGTACTCTTTTGATAGGTTTTGTTGGTTAACAAAAAAGTCTTGTATTTTTTTGATAGAAGCATCAAATACATCTTTTAATGTTGCCTGACCGTACATAGATTGGAACATTTGTTCTGTAATTTCTTTGTAAGCATCCGGTTGAGTGAATTTTTTAAATCCTTCAGCTGTAAAATTTCCGTTTTGGAACGCTGCGAAAGCAGGTTGCCAAAATTCTTGAAGTTTTAAATAAACTTTGTTGCCTTCAAAAATATTTTTAAAAGCATCTTTGTTTAAAGAGCTTGGTATATTTTTTGAAAATGTATCGTAAGTAGAGTTAAGTGTGCTCATCCAAGTGTTGTAGATTTTTGTCCAAGCTTGGTTAGCATGATTGTAGTTAGTCATATAATCTGCCGGAGATTTACCAAAATTAGCCACGCTGCTATAAACGCTTTGGTTAAAATCAGTCATTTTTTTCACTTCAGCTAATTGTTGGTTATACCAGTTTTTAAAAAACTCTTCTGGTTTGCTGGTATCCATTTTAGAATAGTTAGCCTGCATGCCGCTAAATGCGCCCATTTGCTTTTCTATCCACTCTTTGTAAATTGTTTGTCCTTCAGTAGCAATGTTTCCGCCCATTAAAGCAGATTGAATTTTTTTAGTAGAATCTACCCAGCTGTTAACGGCTTGAGTCTGTGTTTCGATAATGTTGTCAAGAATCGGGTTGTTCGTCTTCATTTTTTTTGGTTTAATCGTTTATTTTGCAGCACAAATGTCGGACATTTTAAGCATACAAGTCAAGTGTTTTTTTAATATTAGCGTTTTTTTAACAGTATTAATGATTTGGTAACGTACAACGCCCTAAAATCAGGCCCTTTTACCCAATTCAATAATTTCCATGTTTTTAATTTCGGTGCCTTCAATGGCAAATCGTAATACGGTTTTTACCTGATGAAAGCCATGTATTCCGCATGCACCGGGGTTTACGTGCAGTAAATTGTACTTTTTATCGTACATTATTTTTAAGATGTGCGAATGCCCGCAAATAAACAAGTTTGGTTTTTGCTGCTCAATTATTTTTTTGGCTTCGAGGTTATATCGGTTAGGGTAGCCTCCAATATGGGTAATAAACACTTTTACCTGCTCACACATAAAAATAGCGTTTTCGGGATACAAGTCCCTAACATCTTGCCCATCAATATTACCATATACGGCGTTTAAGGGCTTTAGTTTTTCAATCTCTTGGCAAACTGAAATAATGCCAATATCACCGGCATGCCACACCTCATCTACAGTTTCTATGTATTTAAAAAGTTTAGGGTCTAAATAACTATGGGTATCGGATATGAGGAGTATTTTTTGCATAAAATTTTACCTCAATACAAAAACAAACGAAAAAATGCCAACACCTTAAAAAGCACCTCTACACTCTTTGGGTTTAAATTTTAGTTTATAGCTAATAACTAAGCCGTAATAAAAATACCAGTCTTTAGTACTTGGATTACCGCGTAATTTACCTGTATCGCCAGATATAGCACCCGGTACTTTACTTGTGTTGCTAAGTGTTGCTGCCAAGCCACCTTTATATATAGCAAGCTTAGCTGGGTCAACATAGGTGCCGCTTACATCATCTAAATAATCGGTAAATGTTTTACGGGGTCCCCACTCTATACCAAGCCCTATTTGTTGCGATAAGGTTAATTTAAACCCAATACCAAAAGGCAAACACACTTGCGTTAATGGATATGGTTTTCTTGTGCCTAAAGGCGTACCTTCTCCTTCGGTTGAAAGATTGCGCAAACTAACCCATTGGTTGCCATAATGTGCCTGCGGATTAAAATTAAAAACACCTATACCTAAAAAAATGTAGGGTGCAAAAATGAAGTTTTTATGGCCGGTTCTATACTCCCAAAAATTAAATTCGGTTCGTGCAGAAAACTCCATAATAGTTGACTTAAAATTAAGGTTACGTTCTATTTGGTCGGGGTTGCCGCTTTGCGAATCATCGCCTTGTATGCTTCCGTAATTAAAAGCGGCTTTAAATGCAACACGGTAACTATAATTAAATCGATAAAAAATGCCGACCGCCGGTTGCGACATAGCAAATTGCTTGCTATTTAAGTCTCCGATGTAATAGCTGGCTCCTAAAAAAACACCCACATCGTGCGAAAAATATTGCTTTTTATTATCCTGAGCCACAGACAATAATAGACTGAAGCAACTAAAAAATAATAAAAGGCCGTATTTTCTCATTATTGCACCTAAACGAAAATTGAACTAAAATATTGCCCTAAAATTAGTTGTTATTTTATAACAACTAATTTTTTAATGCTTATTTTATCATCAACTTGCGCTTTGCAATAGTAAACACCTGCTGTAAGCGGTGTAGTATCAATTACAAAAGTATCCTGGTTGTTGTTTTTTTGGTGTGTTTGTGCAGTAATTACAACCTGGCCGTTTATATTTATTAAACTTAACACGGCACTATTTTCTGAGCTATTGGTAAAATTAACCTGTACTTTATCATTTGCCGGGTTTGGATACATACTAAGCTCATTGCCTTCTGTAACTGATTTAATGCCTATACTACAAACTGATGGGTATCCCAACCAAATCATCATGTTCATTAACCACGGACGGTGGTTTCCGGCAGCATCGCCTGTATAACCTGTATACAAACTTGCTGAGGGGTTACCTGTTCCATCATCCGGAGGAGAACTGTCACCAATAACCGCTATTTTACCACAACCATAACGAGTAGTTATACAACAAACGGCAGTATCTGTTTGCCCTTTACCACTTTTCCACACATGCCCTTTAACATCTGCATTTTGCGAAGGAATCATTGTAAAACAAGTTCCGTTACTCCATTTAACTTCCGAAACATTTCCATATTTACCATGTGTTACAGAATCTAGTGTTGAAGTAGCAACATTGGAGTTAGAATTGTTATCTGAAAAATTTTGGTAATCAACTGTAAAACCAAAAGAGTTATTTGCAACACCATTATTAGTTACAAAATCTTTCCAAATCATAGGAGAATCATAACCATCACCATTTCTATCAGAATTAATATGATCAGATATCATAAATAAACTGCCGCCATTTGCAATAAAATGCATCATGGCTGCTTTTTCAGCCGTTGTAAAAAGTGTGTTTGGTTCATCTACTACAAAAATATCGTACTTGCTCAAATCTTGTGCATTAGCAGTGCTACCATATGTAATACTTCCATTGTAAGGCAGTGTTTCTACCCAAAAACCGTAATTTACACAATCAATAGCCCAGTATGATAAAGCGCCTTCCCAATATGTTTCGGCTGTCGAAGAAGTTACTGCTGTTTGTGTAGGCGTTGGATATTGTTGTGGATTAGAACCCGTTCCACTTGTATTAACATAGCCATTGCCCCAATGCAAATTTTGCACATCTGCATCTATACACCAATCTCCATTACCTGAAGTTTCGGCATGTGTACAATCAAATAAAATTTTCTTTTGCCCTGTTGTTTGAGAAAACAGCGTGTTACAAAATAAGAAAATCAAACCTACAACACTAGTTGTTTTTTTCATTATCTATTACGTTAAAATATAATACGCAATATAGTGGTTATTTTATAACCACTAATTTTTTAACGCTTATTTTATCGTCAACTTGTGCTTTGCAATAATAAACACCTGCTGCAAGCGGTGTAGTATCAATTACAAACGTATCCTGGTCGTTGCTTTTTTGGTGTGTTTGTATAGTGTTTACAATTTGACCATTCATATTTATTAAGCTTAGAACCGCACTATTATCTGAGTTATTGGTAAAATTAACCTGTACTTTGTCGCTTGCAGGGTTTGGGTACATGTTTAACTCATTACCTGCTGTAACCGATTTAATGCCCGTTGTTGCAGAACAATTCATAGGTTCTGCCAACCAAATCATCATATTCATTAACCATGGGCGGTGGTTTCCGGCAGCATCGCCTGTATAACCTGTATATAAGCTGGCTGAGGGGTTACCTGTTCCGTCATCCGGAGGTGAGCTATCGCCAATAACCGCTATTTTTCCACAATTATATTGAGTAGTTATACAACAAACCGCTGTATCTGTTTGTCCTTTACCACTTTTCCATACATGTCCTTTTACTTTACTGTTTTGTGAAGGAATCATTGTAAAACAAGTTCCATTACTCCATTTAACCTCTGCAACATTTCCATATTTTCCATGTGTTACAGAATCTTGTGTTGAAGTAGCAACATTGGAGTTAGAACTGTTATCTGAAAAATTTTGATAATCAACTGTAAAACCAAAAGAATTATTCGCAACACCATTATTGGTTACAAAATCTTTCCATATCATAGGAGAATCATAACCATCTCCATTTCTATCAGAATTAATATGATCAGATATCATAAACAAACTGCCGCCATTCGAAATAAAATGCATCATGGCTGTTTTTTCAGCAGCTGTAAATAATGTGTTTGGTTCATCAACCACAAATATATCGTAGTTACTTAAGTCCTGTGCATTAGCAGTGCTGCCATAAGTAATACTTCCTGTATAAGGAAGTGTTTCTACCCAATAACCGTAATTTACACAATCAATAGCCCAGTACGATAAAGCACCTTCCCAATAAGTTTCAGCCGTTGCAGTTGTTATTGTTGTTTGCGAAGGAGTTGGATACTGTTGCGGGTTTGATTCGTTACCCGACCCACCGGTTGTTGGCCCTGTCGATTTCCAATCCAAATTATGTAAATCTGCATCTATACACCAATCTCCATTACCCGAAGTTTCAGAATGTGTACAATCAAATAAAATTTTCTTTTGCCCTGCTGTTTGCGAAAAAATTGTGTTGCAAATTAATAAAGCCGAAGCCACTATAGTAATTTTTTTCATACTCACGTTAAATTAAATTGATACCTATATTAAATTAAAGTTATCAAAAATAAAGAAACCCCGATGCAAAAGCAATCGGGGTTTCGTTTTTTTAGACGTAACGTGTTAAAATAGCTACAGATTACTTAATTGAGTTAAGTACTGCTTTAAAGGCTTCCGGATGATTTAGTGCTAAATCTGCTAAAGCTTTACGGTTTAATTGCACATCTTTTTGATGAATTTTGTGCATAAACTGAGAGTAGCTCATTCCGTTTTCGCGAGCTGCTGCGTTGATACGTTGTATCCACATAGCACGCATACTGCGTTTTTTGTTTTTACGATCGCGATAAGCGTAGGTTAAACCTTTCTCCCAAACGTTTTTGGCTATAGTCCAAATGTTTTTACGAGCGCCCCAGTAACCTTTGGTTAACTTAAGGACTTTTTTTCTGCGTGCTCTGCTGGCAACGTGATTGACTGAACGTGGCATTTTCTTTTTTTTGTTTTTAGACTTTCAGTGTTTACGTTTTATAGTAAATCTTTTTACTGAAAATCGGGTTTAACAATTGATTTTTTTACCGTTTTAGATTTTTTGCTTTGTGCTTTAAAGAGCTTATTTACCAAGAGCCAATAGGAATCTTACGTTTCCTAAGTCTGTTTTGTGAACAAGACCACTACCGCGTAAAGCACGTTTGCGATCTTTTTCTTTTTTGGTTAAAATGTGTCTTTTAAAAGCATACTTGCGCTTAATCTTACCGGTCCCGGTTAATGCAAATCTTTTTTTTGCACCGGAGTTTGTTTTCATTTTTGGCATGTCTGTTTTTTTTAAGGATGGCAAAGATAGCACTATTTCTAATATAATAGCCTAAAAATTGGCTTTTTAGCCCTTTTTTGCCTGTTTTTAGTATTTAGCGCCACCCACCCCAATATTTTCTACCGGATGCCAGGTTGTTTTAATTTCCTGTAAATCAGTTATATAATATGGGTTTTGCTCACTTTCATTAGCCCAGTTTTTGTGCCAGTAGTACGAACGCTTTACGTTTAACGATGAGTTTTCGTCAATGGTTTTGCGTTCAGTGGCATTATCTCGGCAATAAACAATAGCATTTACATCCATGTGTGATGAGAAATGTGTGTGCAACTCAGCACTTGTACCCGTAAGTATATTTACTACGCCGCCCGGTAAATCGCTGGTAGCTAAACATTCTGCTAAGGTGATAGCACATAAAGGTTTTGTTTCAGATGCTAAGGCAATGCAAGTGTTACCACCTGCAATAACCGGAATAATAACAGAGATTAAACCGATTAAAGATGTTGTTTCATCAGCCACTACAGCTATAACGCCCATTGGTTCAGGCACCGAAAAATTAAAGTGAGAAGATGCTACGGGGTTTACCGAGCTTAATATTTGCTGATACTTATCGCACCAGCCTGCGTAATAAACTATACGGTCTATGCTTAATTCAACTTCTTTTAAAGCTTGCGCTTTGGTTGAACCTTGCTTACTTAATTCTTCAATAAATTGTTCTTTGCGCCCCTCCAGCATTTCGGCCAGGCGATATAAAATTTGTGAGCGATTAAAAGCCGATTTTCCGCTCCATCCACCTACTGCGCCACGTGCGGCAACAACGGCATTACGGTAATCTTTACGAGATGAAAGACACATATTAGCAATATTTTTTTTGTTTTTATCAAGCAAGGGATAGTAACGTCCGCTTTCGGTGCGAGGAAATTGGCCGCCAATAAATATTTTATAGGTTTTTAAAACTTCTATTCTTTCCATATTAATCGTTCAATTTTAGTACGGCCATAAACGCACTTTGCGGAATTTCTACACTACCCACCTGGCGCATACGTTTTTTACCTTCTTTTTGTTTCTCTAATAATTTACGCTTACGCGATATATCGCCACCATAACATTTTGCCGTTACATCTTTACGAATAGCCCTGATAGTTTCGCGGGCTATAATTTTAGCACCAATGGCAGCCTGTATAGGGATTTCGAATTGCTGACGCGGAATTAATTCTTTTAATTTTTCGCAGATTTTTTTACCAAACTCATGTGCATTGCTTCTGTGTATTAAAGCAGATAAAGCATCTACCTGGTCGCTGTTTAATAAAATATCCAGTTTTACTAAATCAGATTGGCGCATGCCTATACGGTGGTAATCGAACGAAGCATAACCTTTTGAAATAGATTTTAAACGATCGTAAAAATCAAATACAATTTCGCCCAGTGGCATTTCAAAAAGTAATTCAACCCTATCGGCCGTTAAATAATTTTGCCCCACAATTTGTCCGCGTTTTTCAATACACAAACTCATTACAGGTCCAATAAATTCAGATTTTGTAATAATAGCCGCTTTAATATAAGGCTCCTCTATATAATCAATTCTGCCCGGGTCGGGTAAATCACTTGGGTTATTTACAATAACAACATCACCATTCGTCAGGTAAGAAATATACGATACGTTGGGTACGGTGGTTATAACCGTCATGTTAAACTCACGCTCTAATCGCTCTTGTATAATTTCCATGTGTAGCATTCCTAAAAACCCACAACGGAAACCAAAACCAAGTGCCGCACTACTTTCAGGCTCCCAGGTAAGTGAGGCATCATTTAGCTGCAGTTTTTCCATGCTGTAACGCAGCTCTTCAAAATCTTCGGTATCAACGGGGTAAATGCCCGCAAACACCATTGGTTTTACATCTTCAAAACCTTGTATCGCTTCGGTACACGGGTTAGCAGATGTGGTAATAGTATCGCCCACTTTTACCTCACGTGCTTCTTTTATACCCGATATAATATAACCTACATCGCCCGTTAACACTTTATCACGAGGTTCTTGCTTTAAACGCAATACACCTATTTCATCGGCATTATATTCGGCACCGGTGTTTACAAATTTTACTTTATCGCCCTTTTTTATTGAGCCATTATATATACGAAAATACGCTATAATGCCACGGAATGAGTTAAAAACAGAATCGAAAATTAAAGCCTGTAAAGGCGCCGCTTCATCTCCTTTTGGAGAAGGAATGCGCTCAACAATGGCTGCTAAAATTTCGTGCACCCCCATACCGGTTTTACCCGACGCGGCTAAAATTTCTTCGCGTTTGCAACCTAATAAATCTACAATTTGGTCTTTAACCATTTCTGGCTCAGCACTTGGTAAATCTATTTTATTAAGGATGGGGATGATAGTTAAATCATGTTCTAAAGCCAAATATAAATTAGAAATGGTTTGTGCCTGTATGCCTTGCGCAGCATCTACAATAAGCAAAGCACCCTCGCAGGCTGCAATAGAGCGGGAAACTTCGTAACTAAAATCAACGTGACCCGGAGTATCAATTAAATTGAACACATATTTCTGTCCGTTTAATTCATAGTCCATTTGTATGGCATGACTTTTAATAGTAATGCCACGTTCTTTCTCCAAGTCCATGTCATCAAGCACCTGCGCCTGCATTTCGCGCTTGGATATTGTGTTGGTATACTCTAATAATCTATCGGCAAGTGTTGATTTTCCGTGATCAATGTGTGCAATAATGCAAAAGTTACGAATCTGTTTCATCTCTAAAATAAGTCGGCAAATATAAGTAAAATCAAGCGTTTACTTCACAGATTCTTTTTTGGCTTTAATGCCTTCAACTACCTTTTGTTGCGCGGCAACTTCGCCTTTTTTGGTTTCTATGTCTTTTTTATTTTGTTCTATTTGCTCGTTTGCTTTCTTAATTTTTTGGTTGTAGTTGGTAATGTCATCAGCCAACCCTTTATTGTCTTTTTCTATCGATGACTGTTTATCTTGCAGGTTTGACAGTACTTTACCGGCCGCTTTTATTTGGTCATCCAACTCCTCTTTGCTTATTTTAACGGCAAAATCGTGCATCATTTTTTTCACGTACTCAAACTTATCTTTATGCTCTGATGAGCTTAAATAAGCGCCTCCTAAATCGAAAGCAGCAACTAATTGAACTGATTTTTCTGACTTTTGCTCCACTACTTTAGAATAAACATCAAGCGTGTTATTGCCTAACTCCTTCATTAGTACATTATCAAAAAAGTATTCGTTGCTTTTTTCGCTGGATTTATCGTAGCCAAAATCTTTCATTTTACTTTTCCATTCCTTTTCAACCATATTTGCATCGGTTACATAAAGCGTAACTGATAGGGCGTTATGACCGCCATTACTAAAACTTTCGTTAGACTCTCTAACTTTAATGTCTTGTGCAAAAAATTGCAATGAGCTAATAGCAACAGCTATTGTTAAAATCTGTTTTTTCATAATACCGGTTTTAGGATTAGTAGATAAATGTATTAAAAAGAAATTAGAAAGAAAAGAAATTAACTTTTAGGCGTACTCATTTCTTTTAGGCGCTCTTCTAACGAAACAGGATCTTTAATAAGCACCTCGCGGGCTTTAGAGCCTTCAAATGAACCTACAATACCGGCAGCTTCAAGCTGGTCAATAATTCTGCCTGCGCGGTTATAACCCAGTTTTAATTTACGTTGTAATAAAGATGCTGAACCTTGCTGATGTTGAACGATAACGCGTGCCGCATCATCAAACATTTTATCGCGCTCGCTAAGGTCTATATCAGCAACGCCTTCGGCGTTTTCATCAATATATTCAGGTAAAATAAAGGCACTTGAGTAGCCTCGTTGCGAGCCAATAAATTCAGTTATTTTTTCAATTTCGGGTGTATCAACAAAAGCACATTGTATGCGAATTAAATCGTTACCTGTGCTAAGCAACATATCTCCTTTACCAATTAATTGCTCTGCTCCGCCTGCATCTAAAATAGTACGACTATCTATTTTAGACGTTACCCTAAACGCTATACGTGCCGGAAAGTTAGCTTTAATAACCCCTGTAATAATGTTTACACTTGGGCGCTGCGTAGCAATAATTAAATGTATGCCCACAGCCCTTGCTAATTGTGCTATACGGGCAATTGGCATTTCAACCTCTTTACCTGCCGTCATAATTAAATCGGCAAACTCGTCAACTACTACAATTATATAAGGGAGATATTTGTGTCCGTCGTTAGGGTTTAATTTACGTGCAACAAATTTGGTATTGTACTCTTTTAAATTACGCACTTGCGCATCCTGCAACAAGGCATAACGGTTATCCATTTCAATACAAAGCGAATTTAATGTGTGAACCACTTTGGTGTTATCGGTAATAATGGCCTCTTCAGAATTTGGAAGTTTTGCCAGATAGTGGCGTTCTATTTTATTATAAAGTGTTAGTTCAACTTTTTTAGGATCAATTAGTACAAATTTTATTTGCGATGGATGCTTTTTATAAAGCAAGGAAACCAATACCGCATTTAACCCAACCGATTTACCCTGACCTGTGGCACCTGCCATAAGCAAGTGTGGCATTTTAGATAAGTCGGCAATAAAGGTTTCATTGCTAATGGTTTTACCCAATGCAATAGGTAAATCGAATGTAGTGTTCTGAAATTTCTCTGTAGCTAAAATGTTACGCATAGGCACCATCTCCGGGTTTTGGTTTGGAACCTCTATACCAATAGTTCCTCTGCCCGGAATGGGCGCAATAATACGAATGCCTAATGCGGCCAGGTTTAGCGCAATATCATCCTCTAAGTTTTTAATTTTAGAAATACGTACGCCCGCTGCAGGGACAATTTCGTAAAGTGTAACTGTGGGCCCTATAGTAGCTTTAATTTTATCAATCTCGATGCCGTAGTTACGCAGCGTTGCTATAATTTTATCCTTGTTAGAGTTTAATTCTTCCTGATTAATAGTAGCTGTTTTTTCTACATTCCCATAATCATTCAGTAAACCAAGGTGGGGCATTTGGTACGAGCCTAAATCTAACGTAGGGTCGTACTCGCCAAACTGTTCTACAATTTTTTGTGCTAAAACATCCGTATCAACTACGGCTTCTGCTACTGGTTTTACGGTTTCAATCTCAAGGTCAACTATCTCGTTTTTTTTTTCGCCTTCTTCTTTTTCAGAATCAGAAACCTCTAAAACTATTTCGCTGTTATCAATTTCTTCTTCAATGGTTTTCTCTTCAACTATTTTTTCTTCGGCAACTTTTTCAAAAACAAATTTATTGGCATTGTTTTTTATTTCGGGTTGTGGAGTTTCTACAACAGCTTGAATGAAAGGTGTAGCAGCTTCTTCAGCTACAGGTTCTTTCTTTTTAAATTTAAAAATGATAAAAATAAACCCGGTAAAACTTAACACCAGTAAAGCCAATAAACCAATGCCACCTATTAATGATTGCAAATTAGTGCTGATGATGTAACCAAAGCCGCCACCTAAAAAAAGTAGTTTGTCGCTAAAAATAAACCCAAGTGTGAGCGACGTCCAAACTACTACAAAAACTGCTTTGGCCCATAAATTAGCACTGATAGAAATATTACGTTGAAATGCTTTTGCAATGCCACCCAACAACAACAATGGCACAAATAAAAACGAAGAAACACCAAACCATTTGTACATAAACAAATGAGAAAGCAAAGCTCCCATTTTACCAAACCAGTTTTGCACACGCACTTCGGGCGAGAAAAGATAGGATGATGGACCCATTACTTTGTCCTGATCTGCCTGCCAAGTAAACAAATACGATGCACAAGCTACCCCAATATAAACGGCTGCAAAAATGTAAAATAAACCTATGATGCGCTGGGTTTGTTCAGCCTTAAAAAATTCTACTATTTTTTTTACGCGCTCTAAAACACTAATGCTATCAGCGGCTTTAGGCTTTTCTTTTTTTTCTGCAGGAGTTTTTTTAGGTTTAGGAGTGCTGAAACCTTCACCGGAAACATCTTGAATTTCGGTTTTGTTTTCTTCGGGAGAAAGTGGAATTTTTAATTTATTTTTTTTTACTTCTTCGGCCATGTACCTAACAAATGTAGTAGATACAAGCCGTTTATACAGGCTGCTGCCGCATAGTTTTAAACTATGTTTTGTTAGAAAACTATTTAGGATTTAAAACGTCGCTTTCGGTAACCCCATCTCGCAGGCGGACAATGCGGTGGGCGTAATGGGCAATGTCTTCCTCGTGCGTTACTAAAATAATGGTGTTGCCCAGTTTATGTATATCCTCCAGCAAAGCCATAATTTCTATAGAAGTTTTGCTATCTAAATTCCCGGTAGGCTCATCGGCCAAAATAATGGCGGGTTTGTTTACCAAAGCACGTGCAATGGCAACCCGTTGTCGTTGTCCGCCCGAAAGTTCGTTCGGTTTATGACTCATACGGTTAGCCAAACCAACCTGCTCCAGTACTTCTTTAGCGCGCTTTTCCCGCTCTTCTTTTTTCACTCCGGCATAAACCAAAGGCAATGCCACATTTTCTAAGGTAGTAGAACGGGGCAATAAATTAAACGTTTGAAACACAAAGCCAATTTCCTTATTACGCACCTCGGCCAACTCATTATCGCTCATTTTGGCAACCGGTATCTGGTTTAAAATATACTCGCCCGATGATGGAGTATCTAAACAACCCAACATGTTCATTAGTGTGGACTTTCCACTACCCGAAGGACCCATTAAAGCAACGTACTCGTTTTTTTGTACCGTTAGCGATACGCCGTTTAGGGCATTAATAACCTCGGTACCTATTACGTACTTTTTTGTAACATCAATAATTTGAATAATGGGTAATTGCATATATCTTCACACAAAAGTAAAATTAAACAAGCTACAATTTTATTGTTTTGATAAAAGGCAACAGGCTGTGATAAGTGCAAAATTTATACCCCATTTTTATACCCGCTTAAAACATTTGTACGGATTAGATGTACGCGCCCTTAGTTTAATGCGCATAGCTTTAGCGGTAGTTTTGTTGCTCGACTTGTGTATAAGAGCGAGTTCATTAACAGCCCATTATACCGAAACGGGTGCCGTGCCTTTTAACCAGGTCGAACGCTCTTTTTGGAGTCCCGGATATTTTTCGCTCTTTCAGTTTAGCGATACATATTGGTTTGCCCTAACCATGTTTATTATTACAGGCATCGTATATCTTTTTTTATTAGCCGGTTATAAAACAAAACTATTTACGCTTTTAGCTTGGTTTCTACTAACCTCTTTGCAAAACCGCAACACACTTATTTTACAAGGTGGAGACGATTTGTTGCGCTTGGTTTTATTTTGGGGCATTTTTTTGCCTTGGGGTAATTTCTATTCGTTCGACTCTATTAAGTTGGGTTCTTCAAAATATGCGAAGAACGTTATTCTATCAGTCGCAACATTGGGCTATGTAATTTTACTTTTCTCGGTTTACTTTTTTACCGGATTGCTAAAAGAATCTACCGAATGGAATAGCGAAGGTTCTGCATTATACTATGCCCTTAGTCTCGACCAAATGACATGGCCTTTGGGTAAAATGTTGTTAGCCTATCCGGGTTTATTAAAATTTCTTACTGTTTTTGTTAGATGGTTCGAAATGATTGTGCCATTTTTATTACTTGTACCATTTAAAAATGCGCGCTTTAGATTGGTTTTTATTTTATGCATTATTGCTTTTCAGTTAAGCATTTCGCTTACTTTATTTGTAGGCTTGTTTTATTTAATAAGTTTGGTTGCCTTAATAGGTTTGTTCCCCTCACAGATAATGGATTGGCTTGATAGCAAGTTTAAACGCAAACAAAATATCGAAATAAAAATCAGTCTTAACTCTTTCTTCAAAAAATTAGCATCAAACTACTACATTAATGTTATTAAAAACTCTTTTCTGTTTTTTTGCATAGCCCTTTGTATGCTTTGGAACATAAGTACCGTAAGCGGGTCGGGTTTAACGGTAGCTAATGGCTTTTTTCAGTTTGGTTACGGTTTACGTTTTAATCAAAACTGGGGCATGTTTGCACCTACCGTTTTTAAAGATGATGGCTGGTACGTTATGGAAGGTTATACAAAAGATTCGTTAAAAATTGATATAAACCGTAAAGGCGTAAAAACAAATTACACAAAGCCTACCAGTGTGCTTGCCTATATTAAAGACGACAGGTGGCGTAAGTTTTATGAGAATTATGTTTTTGCCAGTAATGCATTTATGCGACCTTATTTCTGTACTTATTTAATACACGATTGGAATAAAAATCATAGAGATGATAAAATCGATTCACTGAAAATTATCTACATGAAAGAGGTTTCCGTTTTACCCAATCAAAAACAAAAAGTTACCAAAGAGGTGTTATGCACCTGTGGTAACTAAGCTATGTTTACAAGTTTTAAGACTTCGTTTAAATTAAAATCGTTCAATTTTTACTTTTGTGTTTATGAAAAAAATAAACCGTTTTATTATTTATCTCTTTTACTGCCTGCCTATTATTACATGGGCACAACCTCGTTTTGAGTACTGGGATGCCGATAAAAATAAAATTAAATCGGAAGATAATTACAAACATGGCATTGCCCACGGCAAAACAGTTAACTATTTTGAAAATGGTAAACTTGCTCGCCAGGGTTGGTACGTAAATGGAAAGCAAGATAGTATCTGGAAGTTTTTTTACGATAACGGAAATTTAAAGGCTGTTGAATATTATAAAAGCGGAGTAAAGCAAGGCCATTATTTGTACTACTATAACAGCGGAAAAACTGCACAAGAAAATGTTTTTAAAAACGATAGGCCTGATAGTGTTTGGACATCGTACTTTGAAAATGGCACGCTGCGTAGCACAGAGAGTTTCACGTATGGCAAACGACAAGGTGCGTGGAAATATTATTATGACAGCGGAAAACTACAAAGCGATGGATTTTTTGAAAATGACAGAAAAAATGGGCCATTAGTTAATTATTACGCGAATGGCAACATACAATCGCAAGAGAACTACTGTAATGGCGTGCCTTGTGGCAAGTTTGCCGAATTTTACGATAACGGAAAAGTTAAACTGGAAAAAGAATACAAAGACAGTGTTGAGTATTTGATGAACCTTTGGAACGAAGATGGCAAACAAGTTATTGTAAACGGAAACGGCACCCTTACGTTAGTTACCGAAAAAAATATTTTACGCGGTAAGGGCGTTTATTTAAACGGGTTGCGTACGGGGCTTTGGAAATTTTATTACGAAAATGGCGCTTTAGAGTATACTACCACGTACGTTAACGGAAAAATAAATGGTCCGTATAAAGCATATTTTCAGGATGGAACGATTAAATCAGATGGGAAATACATAGAAAGTAAAAAGGATAGTTTGTGGAGTTTTTATAGAAGTAACGGTGGCATGGAAATGCAGGGCACTTTTAAAAATAATTTACGCGAGGGTTTGTGGACGTATTTTTTTGAAGATGGAAAAAAAGAAAGTGAGGGCGATTTTGCAGATGATAAACAAAACGGAACCTGGAAATATTGGTACACAACCGGCGAGTTATGGAAACAAGGTGTGTTTGCCAACAACTTAAAAAATGGCTTATGGACAACCTTTTTTGAGAACGGAAAAAAACTACAGGAAGGAAATTACGTAGCCAATAAAGAAGAAGGCGAATGGCAAGCCTGGTGGCAAAACGGACAACTTAAAGATAAAGGCTATTTTAAAAAAGGCATTATAGATGGTTTGTGGCAAGGTTTTTATAGCAATGGCAAAATAAATTATACCGGAGAGTATAAAAACGGACAAAAAAATGGCAAATGGCAATATTGGTTTGAACGCACGGGTAAACCAAGAGAAATTGCAAATTACATACTTGGTTTTAAGCATGGCAGTTTTATACAGTATACCGAAAATGGTTTTATTGACAGCAAGGGCAAATACAGAAAAGGGAAACAAACAGGCACTTGGCAGTATTATTATGAAACAGGTGGCATGCAACGCGAGCAGCATTTTAAAAACGGACACCTATCGGGTAAAAGTATGGTATGGCAACCCAACCAAAAACTACAAAGTGTAATGAATTATAAAGTTATAAAAGACAGGCGTAAAGGGCACGAACAAAGTGTGCCTGATGGAACCTGGATTTTTTACGATAAAAACGGTGCAGAAACGAAACGGGTTAGTTACCGAAACGGAGTACGACTTGATTAGTCTCAGCTTGTAAACTGCCTAAAAATTTCGTACCTTTATACTACAGATACTATACATGAAACAAGCCTTTTATATACTTTTATTTAGTTGCTTTTTATTTGGCAGTAGTCCATTTATTATGGGTCAAACTATTGATTCAGTTCAATACAAAAAAGTATATACAAACTTTACCGAAGCTTTAAAGGAGCCTACAAAAGTATACCGACTTAATTTAAGTAAAATGCCAATTGATAGTTTCCCCATTGATTTATCTAAGTTTAAAAACCTGCAATATTTGTGTTTAAATAACGACCAAATAGAATTTATACCACGAGAAATTGAGCATTTGCAAAACTTAAAGGGCTTAGAGTTAGTAGGCGAAAACCTTAAAACATTACCCACCGAATTTTCTGATTTAAAAAATTTAGAAGAGATTTATTTAAACGTAAACAAAAAAACAGATTTTACACAAAACGTAAACGTGCTTAGCACTATACCAAAATTAACCATACTGCATTTAGAAAATGGCGAATTAGTAGAATTGCCCGGTAACTTTAGCATACTAACCCATTTAGAAAAATTATACCTAAATGATAATAAATTAACTGATGTGCCCGAACAAATTAACGGGCTTAACAATTTAAAATATTTAGACATGCAGCGCAATAAAATACCACCTATAAAAATGAGCAATTACCAAAACTTTGGTTTAAGAGTGAAGTTTTAATTACGGCCCATAAGCTCCCATATTAGGGTTATTAGGATTAGCAAAAGAAGAACCATTAATGTCGGTTGCGTAATTGCCATTAGTAGAAAAGTTACCCTGACCATTAGCAGCCGAATTAGAATTAAGCTTAAAGTTATAAGTGGATGGGCCAGCAAAACTCATGTTTTGGCTTATTAAACAATTATTGGTAGGAAATGTATTTTGAGGTAAGCTACCCGTTTTTAAGGCACAATAATCAAACTTTAAATGTTCCGTACCAGCTATTGTTCCTGCAATGGTGTCAAATTGAAATTCCTCAGCTAAAGTTCCATCCATAATGCAATTGCCAAAGTATAAACTATCAAATGAGTTTAATTGATTTCCATTATAATAATTATTAAAATAAAAAGATGGTGTGGTGCGTGCATTAGATGCCTGGCTGTTGTTGGTTTGATTCCAATAATTAGCGAAAGTACATTGGAAGAAGCTATAACTGCCTCCATAATCAAATTCTAAAATGTGCTGCCCGCAATTAACCACTACATTGTCTCCACCGGTTATATTATAATAGTGGCCTAAAATGCCTGCATAGGAGCAATTTTGTATAATAGTATGGTTTATATTAAGTCCTTTAGGGATACTTAAACCAGAATTACCAGTAGACAGTCCATCAAAAACAGCATAACCCGCATGCACTCCTATATATCCATTTTTTATAACCGTATAACTAATTTGGTTTTGAGTGCTTCCTTCATTAATCCAAATTCTATCCCATTGTCCCGGTACATCTTGATATTCTTGTTCCAACCTGTCACCCTGAAAAGTAACGGGAGTTGTTGATGTACCACCAACACCTATACTAATAGAACCATAACGGTATACCCAAATGCCTCCGCTATTATGCACATATATTTTTGTATTAGGCGGTATAGTTAAATGATGCAGTGAGTCTACCACCAAATATCCGTAAATAAGATGAGGTTTGTCATTTTTCCAAGTAACAGAAGCAGGCCCAACAATATTAGTATCTAAGCTATACTCAAGCGCCGACGAATTGCTGAAAATAATTTTTTGGTTAGGCATGTGATAGTAAGCATTTTGCCCAAAGGCAACTAAATCAAAATGCTGCTCGTTGCCATTTAAATCAAATAAAATAGAATCTCGGTAAATAAAGGGGTTGCTTTGGTTGGTGGGGTCAATGGTTACTTCTACAAAAATGTACATGCTGTCGCCGGCAGCAATTTCAATATTGCTGAAAGATTTGCCCGGAACACCATCTACATTTAAACGATAATAAGAAGCACTGCCTCTGGCCAAGCGAATAGACGATATGTTTACTTTACCATTATTGCGGTTATGTACCCTAAAGAGTTTGGTAGTTGAGCCAATTTTAGTAAAAACGGTATCAAATAAAATAGAATCTTGTGAGAAACTCAATCTGGCGTTGGAATTAGTAATTATTTGATCTTTTTTACAAGAAAAAAACGAATTACAAAGTAGTGCAATAAGCGATATATAAAATAGCTTTTTCAACGCGTAGAATGAAGTAACGAAAATACTTGTTTTTTATTTTACGGAGCTATGTATTTTTAGCCTATTTAAAAATTAAAAGCTGCGAAGTATTTTGCAGGCTTCCACTTCCATATATTTTCACCAAATACATGCCGGCGGTAAAATCAGTACAATTAATTTGCTGCAATGTTGCGGTAATGCTTTCTTGTTTTAAAATTCTACCCTGCATATCGCAAATTTGCACAAAACTATTTTCAGCTACATTATCTGACATAATAGTAAACACACCTGTAGTTGGATTTGGGTATAAGTTATGCGTTTTACCTTGCAATGCTTGTATAGCAGTAGTTTGGTTTTGATTGCCAAAAAAGAAAATTAAAATATCTTTCATTACCGTATCGCGCATAGCAGCAGGATAAATAGTTTCGAAAGGATAAGCTATATAAACCATTTTACCCGTAGCTGTGCCTCCGGTAAAAACACCTGCATAATGCAAACAGGCATAATCTGTATTAGAAGTTGCATAATGCAAATCGGGCGACGAGCCATTTATAGTGGCAACAACATCCGGGTAGTTTACATTATAGGTGCCATGTGTTCCATTATCAAAATTAATGGTATCGTTGCTTCTGTAGATGGATGTTGTAATAGTATTAGCAAAGCTTGCATAGTAGGTTCCGCTTGTGTTATTTGGTGAGTCGGCTACGTAACTTGCTTTTAAATAATTATTGTAAAATTGTTTGCTGGCAGTGGTACCGCTATGGTCTAAATCCCAACCAATTTCACTTCCTGATGTAAAAAAGTACCCACCTTGCTTTAAATAATTGCTTACATAGGTTTGTTCATGGGGGCTATAAGTTGTATCAGCCGTGCTTTCTTCGCCTAATATCCAATCAACTACTCGGTAATTAGCAAGTGGTACAATATTATCTGTAATTGCTTCATTGGTACAAGACTCTACATATTTATTATTATCATAAAAAGCATTGCCATGTTGTATGGTAAAATTATAGGTGTTACCTGTAATAACTCTATCAAAACCACTTACTAATAATGTGCTATCGGTATGACTGGTTGGCACGGCAGCCAACACTTCAGATATGCCTGATGTAGTGGGGTTAATGGAATCATACGCCGAAATTTTTACAAAATAAATTTGGTTAGTTGTTAAGCCTGTTAAAACTAAATTGTTTTTTAGAAGTTGAATGGGCGAATTAAATGTTGTTCCGTTAGTGCTTATATAAACATTATAATGCGTTACAGTTGGGTCGTTTTTCACCACCAGTTTTAATGAAGTAGAGCTGTTTTTTAGCAAGGCAAACGATTTAGGTGTGTTTAATGTTATACCATAAGGATACCATGGTTGCGAAATAGCGCCCCCATGAGCCAATAACGGGTTTAATGTAGACGATTCTAAAATTGCCTGTATAGTTGTTGGGGTTGTACCATTAAGCATACAATTGTTTTGCACCAAACGTATACCATGGCTATAATCCATATACGTATCGGCATGTACATTGGTTACGGGCTGTATGTAACTTCCGTTTTGATAGTACCACCCGTATATAACAACACGGTTTGCAATAGCGTATATGGTATCCGAAATTATCACATCTTTTTTATCGCCACTGGTTAAGCTTCCTAAAGCTTGTAAAAAGTAGCACGTTGCTGTCCTACTATCGAATCGTGATGGGCGAAAAAAGGAACCGTACTCATTTGCGGTCCTGCTGTTAGGGGTTGTGGCGCTAACTTTACCGTTGCCGCAGCCCAAATATCGCCTACCATTTTGCTTGTTGGTAAAGTTGTTCCCGTAAGTGCGCCTATTTTGGTAGCCAGCATAGGGCTCATGGGCATTAAAAAATAATTGGTATCGCAACCAATGGCCAAATAATCAGGAGCTACATAATAGGTAACGCTTTGTGTGGCAGCGCCAATGGTAGCCGTTGAAGTAACAGCCACAAAGGTGCGGTAAAAATTTGGTACGTTACCAGCCGAAACCTGCGCGTAAATCATATTCTCACGATTAGTTAGGCTAAGCGTAGAAGACGCTATGGTTGCTTCAAACTGACTGCCACTAAGCGCATTAGTTTGTCGTGCAGGTAAATTTAATGTTTGAGAAAACAAGCTTGTGCACACTGCTAAAATAAAAAAAAGTAAAAGTTTACGCATGTTGTTATTTTAAGCTAAGATACTAAATGCAACGTTAACAGCAACTTGTTTAAAAGTTAAAAGCGGTTACATAAAACAAAGCGGCTTATTTTTTAAACTTGAGAAATTATTATGCACTATAAAAGAATCATAGCTGTTGCCGTTTTATTTTTCCTGCTGATGCTTTCGCTTTTTTCTTGCGGAGGTAAAAAGAATGAAAACAACGACAAAAAAATATTTCACTATAACGAGCTTGCCGGCATTAGTTCTTTAGATCCTGCGGCATCAAGAAACACCGAAAATATTTGGGCAGTGAACCAATTATTTAACGGCTTGGTGCAAATGGATGATAAACTAACTATTGAGCCTTGCATTGCCAAAAGTTGGGACATAACTGAAGAGGGAAAAATATACACGTTTCATTTACGGAATGACGTTTTTTTTCACGACCATAAATTATTTAAAGATGGCAAAGGCAGAAAAGTAGTAGCAGCCGATTTTGTTTTTAGTTTTAGTCGTTTGTTCGACCCAAAGGTTTCAAGCGCTTTATCGCTATTAGATAACATTGATAGAATACAAAAAGGCGGATTTGCATCTCCTAACGATAGCACCTTTGTTATTTATTTGAAAGAAAATTTCAGTCCGTTTTTAGGAATACTGACTATGAAATATTTCTCCGTAGTTCCGCAAGAAATTGTAGACTATTACAAAGAAGATTTTCGTAAAAACCCAATAGGTACAGGTCCGTTTAGTTTTAAAATGTGGGAAGAAGGCACACAACTTACCATGGTTAAAAACCCTAACTACTTTGAAAAAGACGCCAACAACAATCCACTACCCTATTTAGACGCGGTATCTATTTCATTTATAAAAGATAAAGAAACTTCTTTTATGCAATTTATGAAAGGCGATTTGGATATGATATCGGGCATGGATGCTTTTAACCCAAGCGAAGTGTTGGACGACAAAGGCAAACTAAAACCTTTTTACAAAAAGAAATTTGTTTTGCAAACACAACCTTATTTAAAAACAGATTACTTAGGCTTTTTAATTGATGAAAAAGAAAGTTCGGTAAAAAATAGTCCGACAACCAATCGCAATGTACGCAGGGCCATAAATTATGCGATTGATAGAGAAAAAATTATCAAGTATTTTCATAAAAATTTAGGCATTCCGGCAACTGCAGGTTTTATACCGGCAGCTTTACCATCATACAATCCAAACAATGTAAAAGGTTTTAATTATAACCCCGATAAAGCACGTGAGTTATTATTAGAAGCCGGTTACCCGGGTGGAAAAAACTTACCGGAGATATTTTTATTCAGCACCGAAACCTATACAGATATGTTTGAGTTTATACAATCTGAATTGGCTAAAAGCGGCATCAAAATAAAAATTATGGTTGAAAAACCATCTGTACTAACACAAGCAATTGCCAATAACGAAATTCCTTTTTTCCGTAAATCGTGGGTGGGTGATTATCCGGATGAAGAAAATTTTATGAGCCTGTTTTACTCAAAAAACTTTTCACCTAAAGGATTTAACTACACACATTACAGCAACCCCATTTTTGATAAGTGTTATGAACAGGCTCGTAACTGCTTAAACGATTCAATAAAAATATCACTCTACCAAAAAATGGATCAGATGCTGATAGACGATGCACCTATTGTGCCATTATATTATGATGAAGTAGTTAGATTGGTTAGCCAGAAAATAACAGACTTAAACACTAACCCCATGAACCTGTTAAACCTAAAACAGGTAAAGAAAAACTAAGCTTCTGCTTTTTTTATTCTCGCTTTAACAATTGCGTTTAATAAAATTACACCCAAAATTATGGATGCGCCCAAATAGAAAAACACAGACATGTGTTCTGTTTCGGGCCATATAATAATGGCAAAAATAATTCCGTAAACGGTTTCTAAATTAACGGTAAGTGTAACCGTAAATGGGCTTAATTTTTTAAGTAAGTTAGTGCTTGCTACAAAAGGAAATGCCGTACCCACAACCGACAAAACAGACAGAAAAAAGAAATCAGAAGAGGAGATAATAAAAAACTCTTTGCTAAACTCGCCTGTAAAAAAAAGATAGCCTGTAAGGCAAATTAAGCCGCCGCTTAATTCATAAAATGTAATTACTTCCGATGTTGTATCGCGCACCAATAAACCATTCCACACCGTAAATAAAGAAGAGGTTAATGCGGCCAAAATACCAAAAATAAAGCCCCAGTAATATTGTATTTCAACTGAAAATATCATAGCAATGGCACAGATAATAAGTATACCAAATAACATTTCGTACCAAACTATTTTTCGTTTATAAAAAATGGGTTCTATTATGGATGTAAATAATGCCCCGGTAGAAAATGCTACCAACGTAACCGATACGTTTGAAACTTTAATAGCATTATAAAAACAAAACCAATGAAAGGCAATTACCGCCCCAATGGAAAAGAGTATCAGAAATTTTTTCTTAGTTACTCGCAAATTAGTTTTTTGTGAAGAGAAATAAATAATGAGCGCTATGAGTGTAATTAAAATACGAAACCACACCAATTGAAATGCCTGAACCGATATACTTTTACCCAGTATAGGACTCCAACCCCAAATAAAAACAATTAGGTGTAAGAGTAAATGATGTTTACTGATGTTCTTTAAAATCACGTTGGCGAAATTAATGTAATTTTGAACCATGTCGCAAGATTTTATTTACTTAGATTATAATGCTACTACCCCTGTTGATGAACAGGTGATGCAGGAAATGCTGCCATATTTTACTACTCATTTTGGTAATGCGGCCAGCAAAACACACGCCTTAGGCTGGCAAGCAGAAGCTGCTGTAGATAAAGCCAGAAAACAAGTAGCATCCTTTATTAATTGCGAGGAAGGGGAGTTGGTTTTTACATCGGGGTCAACCGAAAGCTGCAACTTAGCTATTAAAGGTGTGTTTGAAAAATATAAAACAAAAGGCAACCATATTATTACGGTTGCTACTGAGCACAAGGCAGTTTTAGATACTTGTGCCGCGCTTGAAAAACAAGGAGCAGTTGTTACGCATCTTCTTGTATCACCGGAAGGTTTGATTGATTTAGACGAATTAAAAAATAGTATAACCGATAAAACCATTTTGGTTTGCGTTATGCTGGCTAATAACGAAACGGGCGTTATACAACCCATAGAACAAATTGCGGAAATAGTACACGCGCATAAATCTATTTTGTTTTGCGATGCTACACAGGCTGCCGGAAAAATGATGATTGACGTAAACGAACTTGGGGTTGATTTACTTTGTTTATCTGCACACAAATTTTACGGACCAAAAGGCATAGGAGCTTTGTATGTTAGAAGGAAAAATCCGCGTGTAGTTTTACAAGCGCAAATAGATGGCGGCGGACATGAACATGGTTTACGTTCGGGCACCTTAAACGTACCTGCTATTGTTGGTTTTGGTAAGGCTTGCGAAATTGCTCAAAATGAAATTTGGGATAACAACACAAAACTATCTGCATTGCGCGCTAAAATAGAGCATCAGTTGTTAGATATAGAAGGAGTGCGCATTAACGGAAGCACACGCTACCGTTTATACAACACAGCCAATATTTGTTTTAGTGGCATTAAAGCTGATGCGCTTATTTCTAAAATAAATCATAAACTATGTGTAGCGGCAGGTTCTGCCTGTACATCGGCTTTAGCACAACCATCGCATGTTTTAAAGGCAATGGGTTTAAGCGAAGCTGATTGCTATTCGTCTATCCGCTTTAGCTTAGGAAAATATAATACAGAACAAGAAATAGAAACAACCATCTCTTTAATTAAAGAGATGGTTGAAAAACATTTTACTGTTTAATTTATTCCCGCTTTTTTCTTTTTAGCTGGAGGAGCTTCTGCAACTTCACTTTTATTCCTAAACACCAATTTATTATCAAACATATCTAATACAATTTCTTTGTCTTTTTGTATCGCATCAGCTAACAACTGTTTAGATAACTCGTTAAGCACCTGGCGTTGAATAACACGTTTAACAGGGCGCGCACCAAATTGCGGATCGAAGCCAAGTTGTGCAATCCAATCGATGGCTTCATCGCTCGCAGTCATTTTAATATCCTGTGCGGCTAAACTTTTAATTACACTTTGTAATTGTATGCGTACAATATCACTCATGTAATTACGAGATAATGGTTCAAACATAATAACCTCATCTATCCTATTTAAAAATTCAGGGCGAATAGATTTTTTCAATATTTCAAAAAGTTCTGATTTTGTTTTCGCAATAACCTCATCACGATTGCCATCATTTATTTTCTCGAAGTTTTCTTGTATTAAATGAGAACCAATGTTAGACGTCATAATAATAATGGTGTTTTTAAAATTAACCACACGACCTTTATTATCGGTCAAGCGACCATCATCTAACACTTGTAATAAAATATTAAATGTATCAGGATGCGCTTTTTCTATCTCATCTAACAGCACTACACTATATGGTTTTCTTCTAACAGCTTCGGTTAATTGTCCGCCTTCTTCATAGCCCACGTATCCCGGAGGGGCGCCAATTAAACGGCTCACACTATGACGCTCCTGATACTCACTCATATCAATGCGGGTCATCGCATTTTCGTTGTTAAATAAAATCTCTGCTAAAGCTTTTGCCAATTCGGTTTTACCAACTCCGGTTGTGCCTAAAAAAATGAAAGAACCAATGGGGCGTTTAGCATCCTGCAAACCAGCACGGCTACGGCGAACCGCATCGGCAATGCTTTCAATGGCTTCATCTTGACCAATAACACGTTTGTGTAGTTCAGCTTCTAAGTGTAATAATTTTTCTTTATCGCTCTGCAACATTTTAGTTACAGACACACCTGTCCAGGCACTAATAACACCTGCAATGTCTTCACTATCCACTTCTTCTTTTACTAACTGACTGCCACTCGCTTTTTCGTTAGCCAATTTTTCTTCGTGCTCAACTAATTTAGCTTCGGCATCTTTTATTTTACCATAACGTATTTCAGCCACTTTACCATAATCACCATTTTTTTCGGCGGTATTGGCTTCTTGCTTAAACTGCTCAATGTCTAATTTTAATTTTTGTACGGTTTCAATTAAATCTTTTTCACCTTGCCAGCGTGCTGTTAAAGCATTACGCTCATCATTTAAATCGGCCAACTCACGATTAAGCTCTTCTACTTTTTTGTTTTCACCTTCACGCTTCATGGCTTCTCGTTCAATTTCTAACTGCATAATTTTTCTATCGGCAGCGTCTAACTCAATTGGTTTAGAATTTATTTGCATGCGCAATTTAGAAGCAGCTTCATCAATTAAATCAATAGCCTTATCAGGTAAAAAACGATCGGAGATATAACGTTGCGATAATTCAACAGCAGCAATAATAGCCTCATCTTTTATACGCACTTTATGGTGTGCTTCGTATTTTTCTTTTATACCACGTAAAATAGAAATGGCATCTTCTGCCGAAGGCTCATCTACTAATACTTTTTGAAAACGACGTTCTAAGGCTTTATCTTTCTCAATATATTTTTGATACTCGTTTAAGGTTGTTGCGCCAATAGCACGTAATTCCCCGCGAGCCAAAGCGGGTTTTAAAATGTTGGCGGCATCCATAGCACCATCACCACTGGCACCTGCACCAATTAAAGTGTGTATTTCATCAATAAATAAAATAATATCGCCGTTGGCAGAAATAACTTCTTTTACTACGGCTTTTAAACGTTCTTCAAACTCTCCTTTAAATTTAGCACCCGCAATAAGGGCACCCATATCTAACGAAAAAATTTGTTTGCTTTTTAAATTCTCAGGCACGTCGCCATCATTTATACGATGCGCTAAACCTTCGGCAATAGCGGTTTTACCCACACCGGGTTCACCCACTAAAATTGGGTTGTTTTTAGTACGGCGCGATAATATTTGTAACACTCTGCGAATTTCTTCATCTCTGCCAATAACAGGATCGAGCTTACCTTTGCGTGCCTGCTCGTTTAAGTTAATGGCGTATTTGTTTAATGAGTTATAGGTTTCTTCCTGACTTTGACTGGTTACGCGTTCTCCTTTGCGAAGTTCTATAATAACTGATTTTAAATCTTTTTCGGTAACACCTAAATCTTTCATCATTTTAGACACACTATCGTTGCTTGCTAAAATGCCTAATAGTAAATGCTCTATAGAAACAAACTCATCTTTAAATTCTTGTAAATAAGTATTTGCTTTTGCTACGGTTTGGTTAGCTGCATTTGAAAGATACGGTTGCCCACCACTTACTTTAGGATATGAGTTTATAATGCTATCTAATGTTTTAGAAAACACTTGTTCGTTTATTCCCAGTTTCTTTAAAATAAAAGGTGTAACACTATCATCAACCTGTAAAATGGCTTTTAAAATATGGCCATTTTCTATAGCCTGTTGTCCATTCATAGTAGCTAAGGTTACAGCTTGCTGAATGGCTTCTTGTGATTTTATGGTAAAATTATTAAAGTTCATTTTTATTTGTTTTGCAATTAAACATCAATAAAGATTCCAAATGAAGATACAGGAATTTTTGGCTGTTATTTAACAAACAGCCCGACTAAATAACATGAATTACAATTATTTAACGACTTTTTAGCAGAAAAATGGTCGATAGATAAAAAGAGGAAACAACTCCACAGCTTACGTAAAAACCTGTACTTAAACTAATTAAGTGTTATGCTACTTTGCCCTACTATTACTCCATCGCAAGTTATTTCAATCATATACTTGCCGGGTATAAAAGGTCCATCACCTTCGCACAGGGTGGTTACACCAATTTCTTTATTAGCATAATCTATACTGGTTTTGCCTGCATAATAACCTGTTGAACCGTCAAATTTAAATTTGTAGTTATCATCGTAACTTTTAGCAAGCTCTTTTCCATCGGGAGTCATAATGCGTACAAAAACTTCTCGAGTGCCGGGTTTAGAAATTTTATTTTCGCCTAAGGAATAACTAACTTTTATCGCATCTACACGTTTAGCCTTGGTGGTAGTGCTTCGTTTTTTACCCCCTTTTTTAATATCAATTCCTTGAGCTGTAATAGCATAACAAGAAAGTAATGAAGCCTTATCAATAGTTCCTTGTAACGATTCTTTTTCTTTATTAAGTTGGGTAGATTTGTTTTTTTCCTCGTCCAGTTTTTTAATAACCTCGTTTTTTTCTACTATTAATTTTTTGTTTAATGTGTTAAGCGAATCAATAGTGTGCACATAACCCTGCATAATTAAACGCAGTGTTTCGGTTTCTTTTTTTAGCTTAGCAATAATGTATTTATTCCCTTTGTTTTTTTCAGCCTCTTTTATAAGCTCCTCTATTTGTGCTTTTTTCTCATCTATATCAGCTTGCAGTTTTTTGTTGCTTGTATGCAGGTTTTCGTATTCAGTTTTTAGGTTTACTAAATCGGCTTTTATATTTTCTCTTTCAACATAAACCGTTTTTATGCTTTCTTCTTTTTGAATAACAATTTGTTTTTCCTGGTTAACCATAAACACCAAAATACCGTTACCAATAAGCGATATAATTAATAATAACCAAGGCAAAAGACCACCACGTTTCTTTTTTTCTTCCTGAGGTTTTTGTGTTTCTATATTTTCTTCCATGACTTATTTGTTTTGAATTTGTTTAACAGCTTCTTTAAAATCTATACGCTGGTTGTTTTTAAATGCTACCACAAAAGCATCTTTATAGCCTGCGGCACGTATTTTTTCCTGATGTTTTACTACTTCATCAGGCGTAGAAAAACTACCTGATGTAATTTTATAAACGTTACCTGCTTTATAGTACCAAACATCTTCTGCATTTTTATATTTATCAGCTTTTATATCGGGTTCAGTTTCACTCATAGCAAATTGCACCCTGAATACGATGTCCGATTTGCCTTCAGGAGGATTATTAGCTTTTACTTTTTGCGCCGTATCTTTTTTAGGTGTTTTATCTTTATAATTAGTTGCAATATCTTTTGCTTTAGGCAGCACGGTATCTGCCACTTGTTTCTGTATTTTTAATAGTGAATCGGCTTTTTGTTTTTCAGCTTTTATGCGTGCTTTTTCTTCAGCTGCTTTTTTATCTGCTTCGATATTTTCATCAACCAGTTTTATTTTTTCTTTCGGATACGTTTCATCCGGCAGAAGCTCCGATGCCTGCTGATATTGCACAGCAGCGGCTTTCCAGTTTCTTTGAGTCATTAACTTATCGCCACTTGCTATAAAAGAATTGTATTTAGCTTTTAACTCCTTTTTTTGTTGCTCTTCTGCACTTATGCTTGTTTTTTGTTCTGCGATTTTCTTTTTACACTCTTCTACTCTGGCTAAAGGGTAACGTTCTTCAGGCTTTAGCTCATTACATTTTTCATATTTGGCAAGCGCATCTTCATATTTTTTTAGCTTGTAACTCTCGTCGGCTTCTTTTATAAAACCATTGTAAAGCTCTTCGTTAGCGGCATTGGCAACTTGAGTAGAATCTTTTTCATCCTCATTACTCGTATCAACAGCATTGCCTTTCGATAGGTTTTCATTTATCAATGGTTCTTCTTTTTCAAGTGCATCATCATATTTTTTAGTTACACCTTCCGTTTCATCTTTATAACTTCTAATTGCCCTAAACAAAGCCGAAGCCATATATTTTTGCCCTTTTTCTGAACCTAAAAATTTTTCTTCTTCAGGGTTGGTTAAAAAGCCCACTTCGGTTAAAATACTTGGCATAGCCGTGCGCCATAACACCCAAATACTTTGGCGCTGCACTCCTTTATCAACTCTGCCGGCTTTTTTTACATATTCTGCCTGTATTTTTGAGGCTATATCCGCACTCTGTCCCACAAAGGCGCCGGTCCAAAGACTCATTACAATATAAGCCTCATCACTTTCAGGATCAAAACCATCGTAGGTTTTTTTGTAATTATCCTCCAATAGCATAGAGGCATTTTCTCGTTTTGCGGTGTTTAATTTTCCTTTTTCGTTAGATATCCCCATTACATAGGTAGCACTACCAAAAGGTTTAGGGTTGTGCACTTCCACTTTACGAATTTTCCCTTTTTTATCTTTATAGGTTTTGTAATGCACTTTGCCATTTTTATCCTTAAAAACAGCATAATTTGATGCCGCGTTGCAGTGTATAGAAATAAATAAATCGGCATTAGCGCGGTTGGCTATTTGAGCGCGTTCCTCTAACTCAACAAATTCATCGGTTTTTCGGGTGTAAATTACTTTTACATCGGGCAGGTTTTTCTCTATCAATTCGCCCAATTTTAAGGCTATACCAAGGGCTACGGCCTTTTCGTTAAGCTCGTTTCCGTTACAACCGGGGTCTTTTCCACCGTGCCCGGCATCAATAACTATGGTTTTAACACCTTTTGGCTTGGTTTTTGGTATGTGGGCTTCGCTGAACAAAAACAGGATGATGAACGCAAAAAGCGAAACCTTTACCGGCTTTATGTACTTGTGGGTTAACATTATCTGCTTAACGCTATTTTTGTAGCTTTATGCGCTGTTTTTACAAAAGTATTTTTAGATTTTGAGCAAAAGAGCTTTCATATTAATAGTTTTTAATTGTGTTGTGTTAATAAACAGCCTAAAAGCGCACGCTTTTGTGTGCCTTCCGGCAAATGTTAAAACCACAATTACTCTTCAGAAACCGGATACAACAAAACCCGCAACAGACACCCTTAGGAAAAATGTAGATACACTTGCCACAAGTGGCGACGACGATGAAAAGGGCATAGAATCGAAAGTTGATTATACGGCAGATGATTCCATCAGAGTTGAAACGGAGAATAAAAAAGCCTATTTATACGGCAATGCTACGGTACATTACGACGATTTTGATTTAAAAGCCGCCTATATTGAAATTGATAACAAAACAAATTTAATTACCGCGGTTGGCATGCCCGATAGTAGTGGTAAAATACAGGGTAACCCGGTATTTAAGCAAGGCAAAGATGAAATGAAGTGCGAAAAAATTGTGTACAACGTAAAAACCAAAAAAGGTAAAATATTCGGCATTTTAACCAAGCAGAACGACATGTTTATTTTTGGTGAGGCGGTAAAAAAAGATACAAATAACGTTATGTACATTAAGCACATGAAGTGCATTCCCTGTGAGTTTGAAGATGCTATGATTTATTTTAGAGCCAGCAAAGCCAAAATAATTCCGAACGATAAAATTGTTACAGGTTCTTTGTTTTTAGAAGTCTCAAACATACCGACACCTTTAGGCTTGCCTTTTGGTTTTTTTCCGAATGTGAAAAAAGAAAAATCAAAAATGGGGATACTGATGCCAAGTTATGGTTACTCGGCCACACAGGGGTTTTACCTATCAAACATGGGTTATTTTATTCCCGTAAGCGATAAGTTGCATGTTAGTTTATACGGCAGCATATATGGTAATGGCTCCTGGGCCATTGGAAACGCAGGTGTACCCATGTTTACATACAAAACAAATTATAAGTATAGTGGTAGTTTCAATGTAGTTGTTTCGCAAAACACATCGGGCATATTGGAGGATAATCCAAGATTTGGCGCTATAAGGGATGGAGACGCATTAACCAAAGTATATAATGCCCGTGTTACCTGGACCCATACACAAGATAATAAATATGACCCAACCATTCGCTTTAGTGCGTCGGTAAATGCAGGTAGCTCAGGCTTTGGGAGATATAACAACCAATCGGCAAGCACCTACTTAAACAGCACGCTGCAATCGAACATTGCATTTACAAAAATGTTTAGGACCTCTACATTAACTATTAATTTAAGCGGCAATCAAAACACTATATCTCACAATGTAGAGATAGATGCGCCGCAGTTAACCTACGCAGTTAACCGCATGTATCCGTTTAAAAACCAGGCACACACCAACCAAAATTGGTTAGATAAATTTTATATTGATTATACCCTGCAAAGCAAAGCAACCATAAATACGGCAGATAGCCTTTTGTTTAAACCATCTGCATTAAGTGCTATTCAATATGGTTTACACCAAAGTATTCCAATTGGTACAAACATTAGTCTTTTAAAATACTTTACGTTAAGTCCGGTAGCTACATTTCAGCAATACACTAACTTTCAAACAACGGATGAAGTTTACAATGCTAAAAAAGACTCGATAAACACGTTTATACGAAGATCTCCAAGCGTTGCTTTTGACCAAAGCTACCAGGTAAACCTTACTACAAAAGTATATGGAGATTATGTATTTAAATCGAAACTGCTTAAACAAATAAGGCACCAAATAATTCCAACAATTGGTTTTGTATATCACCCTGACATGCAAAACGGCAATCTTAACTTTTACCAACATGTGCAAACAGGCATAGACACTACAACTAAGGGACATCCAGGAATATATACTTATACATCTCGTTATGCTAATGGTTTATTTGGTGGTCCGGCCGGACCTGAAAGTGGTGCTGTTACGTTTAACATTAACAACACCCTTGATGCCAAGGTTAGGCAAAAAACCGATACCAGTATTACGTACAAAAAAGTTGCCATATTACAAATGCTTAGTCTTGGTGGAAGTTACGACGTAGCCGCCAAACAAAACAAATTGAGCGTTATTAATCTTTCGGCACGTACATCGTTTTTTAAAAACGTGATGGGTGTAAATTTCACATCGGTGTTCGACCCTTATAAAGTTAATTCTGATGGTACTCGAGGTACCACGTTTCAATATGACCAAGATGGTAAATTAGCCCGCTTTACAAACTGTAACCTTTCGGTAAACGGAACGCTTACCAATGCTAAAATAAAAGGTTTAGAAAACAGTAAACAACCCTTTAGTATTGGGCTTGCCTACAATTTGCAATTTGCAAAAACCTACTCCGTTCAACCCGGCGATTTAAGTGCAGCCACTCCCGCCAGTCAACTTACAGCCAGTCAAAATTTAGGCGCAACCTTTAGTATTAAGCCAACTCCTATGTGGAAATTTGATATACGTAGTGGTTACGATTTTAAGCTTAACAGCATTAGCTATACGCAATTTACCATATACCGAGATTTGCGTTGCTGGGAAGCCCGCATAACATGGGTTCCGTTTGGGCCAACCAAACAGTATATGCTAACATTAAATTTAAAAGCACCATCGTTAAACACCTTGAAAATTCCGAAACAAAAACTTTGGCAGGATAATTTGTAAGATGCTGAAACAAATTCCTTTATATCGAGAAAGACAATATTTGGGTTATAACCGTGTATCTACTTTAATACGTACGGTGTTAGCCTTACTTTGTTTTGTTGGTTATTACTGGAGCGAAAATCCCAAACCCGTTAACATATCGGGCATTTACATTGGTTCTTATCCGGTGGAAGAAATTCCGGCATCGGGGCATATATTTTTTATTCTCGGTATTTTTATTTTGTTATTGTCTGTAGTACTAATGTATGTACTGCACATACACACGGTTGTTTATCCTCATTATTTAATGCTGGGTGGCTTTTGGGGTTCGCGCAAAGTAAAAATAGATTTTAGCAATATACACACCGTTAAAAAGTTACGATACAAGAAAAACAGTTTCCGCCGACCGGTTTATAACCTCTATATTAAAGAAATTGTTAAGTTTTACACCTCGGGCAACCACTTTATTGAGTTAAAAGATAAGGATGGTTTTACCTATCGTATTGGTACACAGCGGCCAAATGAGTTATTTAAAATAATTAATAATCAGGTAAATAATTTTTAACGCTTTTTTCCGAAAAAAGCATTAATTTTATGAGACAACTAAAAGGAGGGTTTTATGAATGCAGAAACAAAACATCAGATAATTGACAAAGAAGCTGTTGCCGGATTAAATTTTCCGGACATGGAAGTGTTAACCGATAAAGAGGAAATTAAACAACGTGCGGCAGATTTAGAGCGATGTTTATCGTTAGGAAATTTAGAGCATTCTAAAATTAAAATTTATTTTGAAGACGATACGTCAAACAAAGTAGTTGATACTACGGTTTGGGGTTTAACTGATAAGCGTGTTATTTTAAAACAAGGCATTGTAATCCCCATTAAGCGCATTACTAAAATTAAGTTTTAGCATGAGGCAAAAATATTTTATTGCGCTCTTTCTTTCATTTATTTTTTTCGGAAAAACAATTGCACAAACAACGCAACCTGTTAAGTGGAGTTACTCGTATAACGCCGTTGATGAAACAAACGGAGAACTTATTTTAAAAGCCAGCATTGGTATAGAGTGGCACATATACTCGCAACTGCAAAGTGGCGACGGACCTTTACCAACTATTTTTAAGTTTGAAAGCACGCCCGACTTTGATTTAGTGGAAGCGGTTGTAGAACCCACGCCTCAACAAGCCTATTCGGATGTTTTTACTACCGATGTTTTAATGTTTAGCAACGAGGTTATTTTTAAGCAAAAAATTAAACGTAACAATAAAAAAGCGTTTACCGTTATGGGTAATGTAGAATGCATGGCTTGCAACAACACATCATGCCTACCACCAAAAAAATATACTATTACCATACAGGTTCCTTCTGTCGATTAATTTCGCAAAATAATTACACAACAAAAATGCAGCACATAAAAAATTATATAAACGGAGAGTTAGTAGAACCCGTTTCAAAAAAATATTTAGATAATATAGACCCATCTCGTGGTAAAGTTTATTCCTACATTCCTGATAGCGATGAGCAGGATGTTGAACTGGCTATTGCAGCTGCTCATGCAGCATTCCCTGCATGGAGCGTTACACCAAAAGATGTTCGCTCGAAATATTTATTAAAGATTGCAGATTTAATAGAAAAGAATTTAGATAAACTGGCTCTTGCCGAAAGCATTGATAACGGCAAACCTTTAAAACTTGCCAAAACAGTTGATATACCAAGAGCCGCCGCTAACTTTAATTTTTACGGTACCGGCATTTTGCACTATGCGGCACACACGCATAGCATGGAAGATAGTGCAATAAATTACACCTTGCGTCAGCCGGTGGGTGTAGCGGGTTGTATTTCTCCTTGGAATTTACCTTTGTATTTATTTACCTGGAAAATTGCTCCGGCCATTGCTGCAGGCTGCACCGTAGTTGCCAAACCAAGTGAGGTTACACCTATGACGGCTTATTTACTATCTGAACTTTGTGTAGAGGCAGGTTTACCAAAAGGCGTGCTAAATATTGTGCATGGCTTAGGTGGCAAAGTGGGTAACGCTATTGTAGCGCATAAAAATGTGCCGCTTATATCGTTTACAGGTGGCACAAAAACTGGTGCACATATTGCAAGTATAGCAGCACCTATGTTTAAAAAATTATCCTTAGAGTTAGGCGGTAAAAATCCTAATATCATTTTTGCCGATTGCGATTATGATAAAATGATGGCCACTACATTACATTCATCTTTCTCTAACCAAGGGCAAATTTGTTTGTGCGGCTCTCGCATTTTTGTGGAGAGAAGCATCTACGAAAAATTTAAAAAAGATTTTGTTGAGCAAACTAAAAAATTAACGGTGGGCGCTCCGCTTGAAGATAAAACAAGAATTGGTGCCGTAGTATCGCAACCACACATGGAAAAAGTGTTGAGTTATGTTGAGCTTGCCAAGCAAGAAGGTGGTACTGTTTTATGCGCTGGCAAACGCGCTAACGTAGGCGGAGAATTTAGCGAAGGTTATTATATTGAACCAACTATTATTGAAGGTTTGCCTTATAACTGCCGCACCAATCAGGAAGAAATTTTTGGTCCGGTGGTAACTATTATGCCTTTTGATAAAGAGGAAGAAGTTTTGATGTGGGCTAACTCAACTATATACGGACTTGCCTCAACCGTGTGGACACAAGATTTAACCAAGGCACACCGTATGGCACAAAATATTCACGCAGGCATTGTATGGATTAATTGTTGGCTACTGCGCGATTTACGTACGCCATTTGGCGGTGTAAAATCATCAGGAGTGGGCAGAGAAGGCGGCTTTGAAGCCTTCGACTTTTTTACAGAACCAAAAAATGTTTGCATAAAAATAAACTAAACTTATGTTTGAAAATACAGGAAGAACTGAACTATCGCAGCTTGGCGAATTTGGGTTAATAAAACACCTTACCGAAAATATAACATTACAACACTCCTCTACACTTAAAGGTGTGGGCGATGATGCGGCTGTTATTGAACAAAACGGCAAAGTAACTTTACTATCTACCGATATGTTGGTTGAAGGCGTGCATTTTGATTTAACCTACGTGCCCTTAAAACATTTAGGCTACAAAGCCATCGCGGTAAACGTATCTGATATTTGTGCTATGAATGGAGTAGCCAAACAAGTTACGGTAAGCATTGCGGTATCTAACCGTTTTTCTACCGAGGCATTAGAGGAGCTTTACAGCGGTATGTTAATGGCTTGCGAAAATTATAAAGTTGATTTGGTGGGTGGTGATACAACTTCATCGTTAAGTGGTTTGGTTATTAGCATCAGTGTTTTGGGCGAAGCAGAAAAAAATGAAGTGGTTTACCGCAGCGGTGCGCAGGATAAAGACTTGTTAGTTGTTACCGGTGATTTGGGTGGCGCTTATATGGGCCTGCAAATTTTAGAACGTGAGAAAGCCGTGTTTAAAGAAAACCCAAACGCACAACCCGATTTAGAAGGGAACGATTATGTGTTAGAGCGTCAGCTTAAACCGGAAGCACGAATTGATATACGCGATGTGCTAACGCATTTAGATATTAAGCCTACCAGCATGATTGACATCAGCGATGGACTTGCTTCGGAGATACTGCACATTTGCAATCAATCAAACGTGGGTTGTAGTTTATATGAAGATAAAATACCGATGGATAGCATGACGGTTAACCGTGCACACGATTTTAAACTTGACCCTACTGTTTGCGCTTTAAGTGGTGGCGAAGATTATGAGTTACTGTTCACCATCAACCAAAAAGATTTTGATAAAGTAAAAAACCATCCTGACTTTACTGTTATAGGGCATATGACGGATAAAGCAAGTGGTGCTAATTTAGTTACACGTTCGGGTAACGCTATACCGCTTACCGCACAAGGCTGGGATGCTTTTATAAATAAGAATTAGATGTGTAACACATCCCTTTTATTCTTGTCATTTCGAAGGAGGAACGGCTGAGAAATCTGTATTTGGGATTAGATTGTTTGCAAATACAGATTTCTCCCTGCGGTCGAAATGACAAGCGTAAAAAAACTACATCACAATATTTACAATTTTTTTAGGAACCACAATTACTTTTTTAGGTGTTTTGCCTTCTAAGTATTTGTGGGTTTGTTCGGCTTCCATTACAATTTTTTCAATTTCTTGCTGAGAAAGCGTTAAAGGAAGCTCAATATTAAAACGCGTTTTGCCGTTAAACGAAATAGGATAGGCAAAATTATCTTCTACCAAATGGGCTTCGTTTACCAAAGGGAAAGGCGCATTTGTAATGCTTTCTGTATGGCCTAACTTATTCCATAACTCTTCGGTAATGTGTGGCGCATAAGGAGAAAGAATAATTAACAAAGGCTCTAATATGGCACGCTTGTTACATTTTAAATCGGTAAGCTCGTTTACCAAAATCATAAAATTACTTACCGATGTGTTAAACGAAAAACGCTCTATGTCTTCGGTAATTTTTTTAATGCTTTTGTGTAAAGCTTTTAACTCTGCTTTGGTCGGCTCTGCTTCGGTAACCGCAAAACTGCCTGTGTTATAAAACAAACGCCACAGTTTTTTTAAGAAACCATGTACGCCTGTAATGCCATTCGTGTTCCAAGGTTTGCTTTGCTCTAAAGGGCCTAAAAACATTTCATATAAACGTAAACAATCTGCTCCGAAATCATTACAAATATCATCAGGAGAAACAACGTTGTATTTTGACTTAGACATTTTTTCTACTTCATATCCGCAGATATACTTTCCATCTTCTAAAATAAATTCTGCATTGGCATACTCTTCTCTTGAGTTTTTAAATGCTTCTACATCTAAAATATCATTCTCTACAATGTTAACATCAACATTAAGTGCAGTTATAGTATGAGAGGTGCTATTAAATAGAGCAAATTTTGCCTCACCAAGTTGCTTTTGAATTTCTTTACCGATCTCTTCCCTAGAGATAACTCCTTCTTTGCTTAAAGCATCAAAATATTTTTTTGATATAAAAATATTTAAGCCTTCCATTCTATAAACAAAATTACTTCTGCCCTGTATCATCCCCTGGTTAATTAATTTTTTGGCAGGTTCTTCAGTAGTAATATAACCCAGGTCTTTAAGGGCTTTGGTCCAAAAGCGTACATATAATAAATGTCCGGTAGCATGTTCACTGCCGCCAATGTATAAGTCAACTTCTTTCCAGTAATCAGTAAGTTTTTTACTCGCAAATTCCTTATCGTTATGCGCATCCATATAACGTAAAAAATACCAGGAGCTGCCTGCCCAACCCGGCATGGTAGTCCACTCGTAATCAAACTCGCCTTTGTACTTCCAGTCTTTTGCACGCGCCAAAGGAGGTTCTCCACTTTCGGTAGGCAAATATTTATCTACTTCGGGCAACACCAAAGGCAATTCATTTTCGGGCATCGCATAAGGAATGCCATTTTTGTAATAAACAGGTATAGGCTCGCCCCAATAACGTTGGCGACCAAACACGGCATCACGTAAACGGAAATTAATTTTTCCTTTGCCTAAATGTAGTTTTTCAATTTCTTCAATAGCACGTTTAATGGCTTGCTTAACCTCCAAGCCGTTTAAAAAATCAGAGTTAATTAATTTTCCCTCTTTAGCATCGTATGATTCTTTGCTTAAATCTCCGCCTGCAACTACTTCGGTAATAGGTAAATTAAAATGTTTGGCAAAAGCATAATCGCGCGAATCATGTCCCGGTACAGCCATTACAGCACCTGTGCCGTAACCTGCCAGTACATAATCGCCAATCCAAATAGGAATTTGTTTTTGTGTGAACGGATGAATTACATAAGCCCCGCTAAACACTCCTGATACACGTTTTACATCTGCCTGACGTTCACGTTCGCTACGGTTTTTCGCTTGTGTAACATAGGCATCAACTTCTGCTTTTTGCGCAGGGGTAACTAATGTATCAACTAATTCATGCTCGGGTGCAAGCGTTACAAACGATACGCCAAAAATAGTATCAGGGCGTGTGGTGAACACTTCGATAAAGTCAACCCCATTTTCTATTTTAAATTTTAGTGATGTTCCTTCGCTTTTACCAATCCAATAACGTTGTGATTCTTTCAAGGGCTCGGGCCAATCTAACGTATCCAATCCATCTAACAAACGTTGCGCATAAGCTGTAATGCGCATGCTCCATTGTTGCATCAGTTTACGCTCTACAGGATAACCTCCACGTTCAGATACGCCATCTTTTACCTCATCGTTAGCCAACACCGTACCCAATGCAGGACACCAGTTAACCCAAGCCTCACTTAAATAAGCCATACGGTAATTCATCAGCACATCGCTGCGTTGCTTTTCAGAAAAAGATTTCCAATCAGCCGCAGAAAATTTCTCCGTTTCATCGCAAACAGCATTAACAGTGGTGTTTCCGTTTGTTTCAAATTCTTTTATAAGAGTTTCTATCTTCTCTGTTTTATCGCTTGTTTTATTGTACCAGGCATTAAACAACTGAATAAAAATCCACTGAGTCCATTTATAATAAGTTGGGTCAGAGGTGCGCACCTCTCTATCCCAATCGAAAGAGAAACCAATTTTATCTAACTGCTCTCTGTAGCGTGCAATGTTTTGTTCAGTCGTAATTTTTGGGTGCTGACCGGTTTGTATGGCATACTGTTCTGCCGGCAAACCAAACGAATCGTAACCCATTGGGTGCAACACATTAAAACCCTTGTGGCGTTTATAACGCGCAAATATATCGGATGCTATATAACCCAATGGATGCCCCACATGCAAACCCGCGCCCGATGGGTAGGGAAACATATCTAACACATAATATTTTGGTTTGGTAGAATTGTTATCAGCCGCAAAAGTTTTTTTATCAGCCCAATAAGCTTGCCAGCGCTTTTCGATATCTTTGAAGTTATATTCCATTTTCTCAATTAAAAGTTGCTAATTTACAAAATAGAACGAAGTGCATGGAGCTATTTAGTGACGAATATTTTATGAATGAAGCCTTGAAAGAGGCTCAAAAAGCTTATGAGGCTGATGAAGTGCCCGTTGGAGCAGTTATAGTTTACGACAATAAAATTATAGCCCGTGCACATAATTTAACCGAACGCTTAAACGATGTTACAGCCCATGCCGAAATGCAGGCCATTACAGCGGCAGCTAATTATATTGGAGGAAAATATTTAAACGAATGTGTGTTATATGTAACCCTTGAGCCCTGCCCTATGTGTGCCGGAGCCTTGGGTTGGAGCCAAATAAGTAAAGTTGTGTATGCTGCAAGCGACGACAAAAAAGGTTTCTCGAAAATAGACCATCAATTATTACACCCTAAAACAAGGTTGTTTAATGGGATTTTACAAGAGCCTTGCTCTAATTTAATTAAGAAGTTTTTTAAAGAGCGAAGGCAATGAAAAAGGTTTGGTTCTATCTTTTATCCTTAATAATACAGTTAATTATTTTGTTTAATGTAAGTTTTCTGTTTGGCGATAGTAGTAGTTTTCTTGTACCGCCTTTTCTATTTGCCTTAGCAGGGTTAATAGTACTTTTAATAAGAAAAGGTAAAAATTACATTGGTTGGGGCTTGATACTTAGTTCTATAACAGGTTTGTTGGTTTTTGTTTTGTATGTATCAGCCAACATGCATAAATAAAATCAACTGTTTTTTATAATAACCTCGGTAGCGCCAAAGCCATATTTTTTATAATCTCCATCACGATAAATCAGTTCGTTATGGTAGCTTTTTAGTATAGCAACGAGCTCCTGTTTCAGTCTGCCATTGCCAACGCCGTGTATAAAAACTATTTTGTAATAGCGGTTGGTTATAGCTTCATCTAAATTTTTTTGGAAATGTTTTAATTGCACTTGCAAAATTTCGTGGTTACTCATGTGCTTAAACGAATCGAGTAAATGCTGGGCGTGCAAGTCTATTTCTTTTTCTATAAAAAAAGCGGGGTTGTTATGCGGTACCGATTTTTTTTCGGGAGATTTATATTCTTTAATGTTTTTTAATCGCTCAACATCGTAATCGGTAAGCTGCTGTGCAATTTTTTTGCCTTCAGTAAAATCATCTTTTAAAATGGTTGCCCATACCGGAAATTTAAAATCGTGATTAGGTACAAAGCCCTGGTATTTTAAAATATTATCGTTTACATGAATAACCTGCGCGCAAGGCAATTGAGATGTGTGGTGGTGTTTTTTAAAAAACAGAATCTCGATTTTATGATACGCAAGCTCTGCCAAAAACTGTTTATGCGTTTGTTTTAATAACAGTTTTTGAAAAGCACCCAACTCGCCTTGCTTAATAGTTTGATAATTATTTCCATCCTTAACCGAGTAGGTAAACAGTAAATTGTACGATGATGAATTAAACAGATAAAAACTGTACTGCGCATGCAACAAAGGCATTTCGTGATCAGGTTCAATCACAAAAAAAACAGCTTCGTTTTTGGTTTCTTCGGTAGAGCTTTCTTCTTTATTAAAAACAATTTCGGTATCAATCAGCACCAAATTATCAATGTGGTACGGAATTTCAAAACCATCCACTTCAACAAAAGCTGTTTTTTTGTCTTTAAAACGAGTAACAATCCCTTCCCCTTTTTCGTTTAAAAAACGCACCTTATGTCCAATACGAATAGCCATTATTGCAAAGATAATATGAAAGCGCCTTGTTTAGCCGTGAAGTACGAATTAGTTATACAGGCTATGTTTTTTCTGCTACGCACTTTGCCCGAAACAATTACGTTTTTATTGCCACATAAAAAGAGCGGTAATTTTTTACCTTTTAATGAGTTGCCTGCAATCCATATATAATCAGGGGTTACAGCATTTACA
>Ga0206997_10007_pt1 | contig 80977 bp, 70 predicted proteins | sample Alteio_BWMinCont_3_FD_153478 | JGI IMG/M metagenome (GOLD analysis project Ga0206997, IMG submission 153478) | Enriched cells from forest soil in Barre Woods Harvard Forest LTER site, Petersham, Massachusetts, United States -... | ecosystem: Environmental > Terrestrial > Soil > Temperate forest >...
GCATTGAGCAGGGCGAATTTCAGGAAGTATGCAATCGTTACCTTTTAAAAAATTATGGCGGGGAATTGCATAGCCCTGGAACTATGGGTGACAAGAATAAAACTAAACCCGGCAAGCCCGATACTTATCTTGTACAGGCAGATAATACTTATGTTATTGCGGAAGTAACAACCCATGACCGGCTTGATAAAACAAACTTTGCAAACAAATTAAAAGGTGATTTGAATAGCTGCCTTGAATTTGCTAACCTGGGAATAACTGCAAAACAAGTAAGGTGCATTGTCCTCTGTTGTAACAGTTCGGTAGACCTGCCTTTAAGAGAAGAACTTAATCAAATCGTTGCACCATACAATATTCCACTTACCCTTATCCCATTATTGACTTTGGTTGATTTCTTTTATAGTGTAGATAAAGTTTATGCACGCGATTTATGGAATGTACCTTTTGAAACGGGCCAGGTTTTAACCAAAGAGGATTTTATCAATCATTACGGAAATAACCACGTCAGTACACCCCTGAATAATGAATTATTCGGGCGGGCTCATGAATTGGCGTATTTAAAAAATACGCTCAATACGAACAATATTGCTTTGGTGTCGGGACCTGCAGGTGTGGGGAAATCAAGGTTAGCAATACAGGCAATGGACAATTTCATAGCTGAAAATGAAAGTTATAAGGCTTATTTTATCTTGTCAAAACCAGAATCCATAATAGAAGACCTGCTCACCTTCTTAGTTCCTAAACAATCTTATATAATTTTAATAGATGATGCTAACCGTCAACTTGAAAATGTTTTGTCCGTATTGTATCGGACTATTGAAAGTGATATAAAAGTTAAAATTATTTTAACCGTAAGAGATTATGCCAAGGCTGATGTCGAAAAAATATTAGGGGAAACTAAATTTCAGAATGTATTTATCGGCCGCCTGAATGATGATACCATAAATCAGATATTACTCGCCTTCCCGTTTATTGTAGAAGATTATGGGCTTAGGAATCGAATCATTGAGATAAGCCAGGGAAATGCAAGGTTAGCAATAATGGCCGCTGATGTGATTAAACATAATCAAAATTCTGACTTATTAAAAGATGTAACCAGTATATACGATGCCTATTTCCAAAGTATCATAAATGATCAATCACTATTTAAGGATACTTTAACTATACAGGTGCTTGGATTGTTATCGTTTTTTCAAACCATAGATCGTGACGAACAGCAGGAATTGGATATAATAACTGATTTCGGTATATCCATGGATGATTTCAACCAAAGGGTACAAATGCTTGAAAGTCTTGAATTGGTTGATGTGAATTTCACAAGCATCGTTAAAATTGGCGATCAGGTTATGGGGACATATTTTTTTTATCTCGCCTTTTTTCGCCTTAAAGTTTTAAGCACAGGACAATTATTATTAAACTATTTCCAACGCTACCAATGGAGAATCCGGGATACCTTTCTACCGGCAATTAACACCTTTGGTACTGAGAGTGTAATTGGGACTAACCCGGATTATTTGCTAAACTATTTGCAAAGAGTGCAAGGGAATTCGACGGACACGTTTGCATTCTTTGATGTCTTTGGGCCATTTTTACCCCAAAAGCTATTCCTATTTATCAGCCAGTTAACAACAATAGCAGAACCCTCCGCCGAGGATTTTCCTGAAATTAACACCAAGAGGGGCAATCAGCCGGATAATCACGATCATGTATTACGATTACTCGAACCATTTTATAAAGAAAACTTAAATAATTTTCAGATCGCATTAGGATTAGCCATACAATATATTCATAAACAACGGCCACTGTTAAATGTATTGATAAGCCATTTAAAGGCACCTCTTTATGCCACTGGTGATGATGTTCGTGATAATTATGAAAAGCAAATAGCTGCTTATAATTTTCTTAAAAATCATTTAAATGACAGTCCAGCCTATAAGTTGATTTTTTATTATGTTTTCCAGCACGTTTTTTTGAACACCGGGTTCAATTATGAACTTTATGAAACGCGGAATGGCAAAACAGTGTTTAAGGAACGCTTTGACCAGCTTAGGCAGAACTTTTGGAAAGACATTTTAGAACAGTACGATAATGATAAGGAAATCTGTTTTGACATTCTGATCGAATACCTTGATTCACGCGGGAGAGAAACATTTATTTACTTAAATGCTGACCAAATACAAATAACAGCCATTATCAAATCACGTTTAAAACCAACTAATTTCGGTGATTGCTACTTTGTGCAGGAATATATTAATCTACTAACCGACCAAAAAATTGAAATTATTCCGGAACTCAAATCTATTCAGAGACGATTTCATAGTAAAAATTATAAAATCTTTAGTGTACTTGCCCTGGAGAGAAATGAAAAAAGAAAACGCTTTAGTGAATATCATGATTATCATAAACAGGCTGAAGTGCAGCTTCACTTTTTAAATGAAAAATTGCCGGTTACCAAAACTGAAGAATTTATAGCTATTTATAATTCGGTAGATGAATATATAAACTTTAAATATTGGCATAAGGCAAATATCACTTTTGGCTTTACAGTGGTTATTGAGAATTCGTTTACTCATAATGTTGAACTTGGTTACAGGATATTAGATTATTATCTTCAACATGAAAATATCCTGAATTTGATTCCCGGGCGGCTATTTAATACACTTTTTCAACTGGATACTATCGATCATCAAAGATTGTATAATCTCATTAAGCAAACTGATTTTAAATATCAGCAAGACTGGTTGGAAAGATATTGGGAGTGCCTGCCTGAAACCTTCATTACGGAAAGCTTGATACTTCAGTTGCTTGATGATTTTAAGAACGCCAGCAACTATTACACACTTCGTCTGCAAAATTTTGACCGCTATGAAAAAGTAGCACCCGGTACAATCAAAGATATTTGCGAGGTATTGATGGCGAAGTACGCGGCAAATAATGAATACGTATTTAAGGTTGAATATTTTTTCTTCGAACATTATTCCCTTATCCGGGATCAATATTTAGAAGTTGCCAAACGGTTATTTTTGTTGCAGGAAAAAATCAACAATGAATTCGACCCAAGAGGTGGCGAGTTATTTTACCTTATAGAAAAAGATGTCAATTTTTTTTAATGAGTATATAGATTATCGATTGGAAATTTATAAGGAGCATTATTCTTCTCCAAGGGCATTACTCAACAAAATATGGGAGTTTCCGGAAGCGGAAAAATTGGTTTATGATACACTCGTAAAGTTACTTCTTGTAGATGGTTACAGCTTCGGTATCAACGATTTTGCTTTTGTGTTTTTTGTTCAATTGTCAGATGAGTTTCAACTCGCTGCGGTTCGGACATTGGAAAAGTTAATTGTTGATTATGGCAAAAATGGCAAAATGCTAAGTTTGATATGGAATATCACAAGAAACCGGTTACCAGCTCATTACGGCCATTTGATTCGGTATTGGTTACAGATTCATGGTGACATTGAAGTTTTCAAAAAGTGTGACTGGACTAATAACTCATTTAGTCATACCGGAGAAAGGCAAATTTGGGCTGATTTCCGTGCAAAAGATTTTCAGTTTGTTTATAATGCGATAGCTGAGTTACCCGATCAATATAAATATGTAGAATACCATGCTTGGATAACAGACCGGATAGCAATGGAAATGAGAAGCGGGGATTGGGAACGGAAAAGGCTTTACCGGGGTTATCGTTAGCAAAATAACTGAAAAATTGAATTAGCTTTAAAACAAAGCTAATTGAATCCTACTTACCAGCACTTTATCAATAGCCCTTAATGTCGCCAATATGATCGGTTGTTTATAATTTGTAGTATCAATATTGCCAATTTTTTCCGTCATCATATCTTTCAATTCCTTAAGCGCAAAGGTCAACGCATCTTCACGGCTTTTAAATGGTTTGTCATAAACAGATAAGGCAGAGCCGCCGCCAGCTGTTCCGAAACTGTAATGAAGTGCATAAGTCCAGACATGGTTTTCTCCTCTGCCTAAAGTAATTACACTATACTCGCCATAGCGATCAGAAGTACCCAACTTAATATCTTCCTTATCGAGAAATTCCGGTCTTTTAAACCAGCCATATTGGTCAAAAGCAATTTCGGTAAACCCGAATTCCAGCCCTTTGCGGTAAGCATGGACGTTCATGGTGATGCACCTGATCCTATCGCCAAACTTGCTAAACCAGGAAAGTTTTTCCAGATTAGTATTATCAATCGCACTGAGCAATTCATCTATTATCCCATGCTCGTATTTCACCAGATGCTGTTCATCACGATAGGTAATAATTTCATTTTTTGATTCAAGATTTAAAGGTAATGTTTCCATAATCATAACTATTAGTTTTTAAATGCAGGATTAAAAAGGGGCTGCCGGGCTGTCAAGGGCCCCGGCTCGCCGGGGTTCATATACCCTTTACAGCATCAAGGCAGGCGCTTTAGCTTTGCATTTTTAAAAACTGATGGTGAAATGGAAACAATGAAAGGTTCAATTAAAATAATTACCGGGGTGGGAACGCCGAAGTGGTGGTAGGCGCGGCTCCAAATGCAAATCAAGCACTTCCCAAAATTGCATTCAAAGCCTATTACTCAATCTTTTTAATAAATTTACAGTAAATGAAACAAAGAGCTTAACCATGACGGAAGCAGTTATAATCAGTTGGCCACACGATATTGACGACCCGTATGCAACCGAGATAGTTGGCCTCAGTACCGATAATATGCCTATCAAAGGTATTCGTACTGAAAATGAACTTTGGGCCGCCAATGAATGGATCATTCCAACAACGTTTGTGGTCACCGTTACCGGGTTGTTTTTTAAATCATTTTTTGAAGAAGCCGGAAAAGATGCTTACCAAACATTAAAGAAGCATCTCAAAGAATATTTGGCTAAACGCAGGCAAATCAAAACTCAACTTATTGCCTCAGATCAATCTCCAAATAAATTATCAAAAAACTATGACCAATCTTTCTCAATTTCTCTAAAGGCACGATTGCATACAGGCGCCTTAGTTAATGTATTGTTTAGCAATAAAGTTAAGGATGAAGATATTCCTGAAATGCTGGAAGGTATGTTTCAAAGCTTAGAATTAATGTATCAGAATTGCCACAAGTATGCACCTGAAGAAAATATTAATGATGAAAAGCGGCCGAATGAGGTATATCTGGTTGTGGATATAAAAACTAAAAGGTGGGAAATACTAAGTCCTAAAGAAATGTCAGATAGATACAGGAATACTTAATTGTGTACCGTTAGGGATTGCAGTGGAAATCCTTTGCAAAAGATTGGAACGGAAAGCCCGGCCCCGATTAAATCGGGGAAACGGCCAAAAAAGGGTTTTAAAAATGGCAAAGAAGCTGGTCAAATAGAAAAATAATCTAAATTGGCTTTCCGGCCTAAACCTGTCAAACTTGATCAGCAGTATAGTTATGCTTCCGAAATTATTTGCTTAAAGTAACTTTAATTTCAATATTGTTCACTTTAAATTGCTTTATATCGGGGTTTCCCACAATAGATTTTACCGTATCTAACAGCACAGGTTTAATTTCCGGTATTTTATTGTCAATGTAATTAGCCACAGAAGTTCTGAAATCTTCATGTTTATCGACATCGGAACCCAATACCTTATTTAATTCGTGCTGCTTGAGTTGGAGTTCAATCTTATCTATATTAATCTCAATCGCGTTTTTTTCCCATTCCTGATAGGCAATCGCGGCTGTAACCAGTGAAGCAGCTACCAATAAAGGAACGCCGAGCATTTTGGGTACGTAAATAACGAAATCACCATCTTCAACTTTAGTCGACGGTTTCCAACCCTCCTTTAATTTCATTTTAATGGAATTGCCGGTGTCGACAGATTCAATTTCAAGCGTAGGGAGTTCTTTACCCTCATACTCCGGATTGTTAAACCTTATAAAGTAATCGTCAGCAATTTTATTTGCAATGAATGAAAGCCCGGTAAGATATTGGCCAAGATCCCTGGCGTTTAAGCGTTCATAGCTAATGTAAATCTCAAGATCATCTGAGGCTGGTGTAATATCTTCTGTCATATTCCGTCAATATTATTATTCATAAGTTCCCAAAGTTCGTTTTGGCTAAGAAAGTTTCCCGTTACCTGTAAATTAGTTAGGTTTAGTTGCCCGGAAGGTGGCCGCAGATGCTGATTTATACAGAGTACTTCGATACTCACCGCCTTTTTTGTATTTGCCGGTATTTCAAAAAAGTAATCCCGGATAGCGGCAACATTTTGAAGGCCGGTCCCCATTTTTTTATTTTCAAAAATCTGCCCTTTTTTAATCTTAAAGGGGCATTTGTAGGGCGTTGTGTTGTTAATCACGATTTCTGCTGTCCACGACATTATTTTATAGTGATTGAAGTGATGGATATTTGATTATTATAGGTTAGCTGAAACAGGTTTTCTGGTTCATCAACTTCACTTAAATTTAACAGCCGTGCTTTCCTGAAAAGTGTTTTGTTTGCATTGGTATTTAGTTTTTGAATCTCCCAGTTGGTATCCGCCAAAGCTACCTGTCCGCCAATATTTCTTTCATTATCAATAAAGACTTCGCCATAAATCCGTGCTGCCGCTTCAAAATAGCTCTGGTCATTTCTATAGACCTGGCTGGAACTGTCAAACACATCCTCCTGAAAATTTTCATTTTCGGTGCGTTGATTTATTTTATCAGCCATATCCTCGATGTGCCGGCCAAGATGCCCTAATAAAAACTCCCCGGCCTTTTGCGTAAAGTGCCTTTCAAATAAGCCATACACAACCAGCCTGGCCACATGGCGCATTTGTTCCAACGTTGCATTTTCAGGATAAGGCATTTTCTGAATTTCCGCCTTGTATTCTAAATATTTTTCATCGTCATAACTCGTCCAGCGGGTATTTTCAGTTTTATCCTTTTCCACGGATGAGATGCCATTTTCTATTAACCAGTCATATAATAATGAATAGTTCCACCTAATCACCGATAATAAATCTTCCGCATTTTCCATGATATTTGGCGTTTAAAGTATTACAACTTCGGTTTGGGGCGCATTTACTTTGCGATAGTAAGCCTTATATACAACGGGCTGAAATAATAAATCCTTAAGGGGTTCTTCAATAACATAAAAGTCCGCCGTATTCATTTCATCATCAAAATTGTAAAGCCTATAAATAAGATAATTATCAGGATGCTTTTCAGCAAACAAATATTCATTTATGGTATAATGAAATGGGGTTAACTCATTCCCGGTGGTCGTTTTAACCTCTATACTTTTTGGATCACCGCTTGCGGTAAATGACTTAATATCATAACCCATACCGTCCAATACAATTTCTACCTGGTCTGCCAAATCGGGCTTACCAATAGCAGTCAACCAGTTTTTTTCATATTGCTTAACCAATTCCTCTCCTGCGTTACCGATCTCTTTAAGTTCAATAGCCTGATCTGCAAAATCAATCTCTGTACCTTTAAATGAAGGATTAATTGGCGGCAGATGATCAACGCCCCCGGCCGGTTTTTCTTTTTTCCGCAGCAGGTTATTAAATGCTTCCTCGGGTTTTAGATCCCCCCATGCTAATGCTATGAGTTTATCATATACATGTACATTTTCGGCAATGAATATGCGCGAAATTTCCATCAGCTTATTCCAATCATAATCTTGCAGGTCGATCATCGGGATAGATTTCCACCTTAGCTCTTTTGGAATGTTCTTATTGATAAGATCTTTTTGCGCTGCACTTAACTTTGAATTACCTTCAAAATAATAGTCCAGTTTATAAACAAGTTCCTGTTTGCTGCCATCTACACCCACCGTAAAAAAAATATCTTTATAGGCATCTCCTTTCCTATAAATCCTTGCCCAGGTGTAAGTCTTAAACCGCGCAACCCTTATTTTTCCTTCGGGAGTATCTTCCCATCCCTTTTGGCTCCACATGCGCCAATTAAATGTTTCAAAGCCAGGCAATAATTTCACTAAATTATCTGACCAATAAACAGTTTTTCTTCCGGGACCACTCATGATAAAATTCTTTGCGGCCAAATGCTGTTCATCGGTTTTGTGATAAACCCGTCCGCCCCAGGTATGCAGAAAGGTTATTTCATCTATCGTAAAGAAGGGATAGTCATAAACAGGAAGTGGTTTATTTACATCCTTATATAAGCGGTAGTTGTCATCATTTTGCCAAAAATCTTTACAAGCGTTCATTTGCATAAAGGCAAACAAATCATCGGTCAATTTCTTTTTGCTCCCAAAGCCAAATAGTTCAGCCAGTTCATAAAAACCCGGCCCGTGATCTGTAAAGCCCGCATACATTGCCATTGAACTTAAAAGCGGCCGGTGATGATCATGCTCGAATTTTGAAATTTCATAAAGTGCCTTGCTTAATATATTCCGTTCAGCAATGGTGTCATGGGGAAGCCCGAGGTCGCCGTAGGCAATAGGTTGTCCTTTGCGTGCCTGTTCAATAAGTATCGACCTGATTTGCTGGTTCATTGTTACGATAAGGACTTAAAAGGTTTAAAGTGGTTTATCCAGGGATTGGCTGAATTTTTAGGCAATATAGGTGATTTATAGCGAAATGAGAAAAGCAATTTATTTGACAGACAGTACGATATTTATTCCCCATCAACCTTAACTTTATGCAAAGATTTAATAGCGTGATTACTTTTTTTAAACATGATTAATGCTGCCTGGATAATCAAATTGAGAAAAAGCTGTTTGCCGATGCAATATTAATTTTCAAGTATTTATCGACAGCAAAGACCAATAATAGTTTTTTAATGATGGAGGATTTAAGGAGAATTTCATTCGGGGGAGGGGATTTTATTTGGTTTCAGCCTTATTGTATTTCTTTTCGATTTAAGGGACTTTTTGATCGGGAGCTACCTAAAACTATGCACTTTACTTTGGCTTATAATGAAGATAGCCCGGACATCAATTTGCATGTGACCAATAATTTAAGCGACGAATATGATAAGCCAAAAGTTGTCATTGTTATTGCAAACAAGGAGATTTTCAAAGAGAAGATAGAAGCCTTTGGCGCGGACATGCTCCGTTTATTTCTGGAACCTATAAATTTTCGGCCCGTGCAAAAAAGACCAAAATGGGGCCGTCATCAACAAACGACCTTCCTAAGCTTTGACGACCTTGAAAAAAATTCTTTTAAAAATAATCACCGGGACAGCCTTTATCAAACACTAAAACAGCACTTCCCACAGAAAAAGGGTAAAGGCCGTTACAGGATGATGCCTTCATTACCAGGCGGATTAAAAAAGTGGGCCAAATCGAATTGGAACCAGCAAATTATATGGGATCATTTAAAGCCATTTCAACTTTCTACGGCACCATTATCACCGCAAGCCGGCTATTTCAGATCATCTGTATATGAAGGGGCTGCGATCATCTGTAATGGCGTAGTCTACCGCATCCGCCATAATGTTGCACCCCGGCAACTGGCAGACGCATTCCTGGGCACTGCAGTTGTCGAACAACTTTGGCAACAAATTGTAAAGGCAATTGCAATTACAAATGGCGCTGAAAACTACCATCAAACCCTGAATACGATTCCGCCTATACGACTATTTGATGCCTTTGAAAAGGCGAAGGTTTAGGTTATCGAAAATTCCGGCCCTTATGAAAAGCCTCGCGGCTGTCAGAGTTTGGCGCGGTCGTCTCATCTCCCCGTGCGAGCGTTAATAGTGGAAGGTTATCCAAAAACACAGGCAGGAAGATGTGAATCTTCTTAAGTCATTTTGATAATCTCGGGCGTTTTTTTCTTACCGGGCTATTTGCTGTTACAGGAACATAATTTGTTTTCCGTTGAACAGGCGGCTGCTTTGCGGGTTCAGGCTTTTCTTCGGCTACTCTCACTTCCAGTTGGCGATCCCCGAACGTGTACCCGTTTAACGCTTCAATAGCCTGGTAAGCGTCCTTGTCATCCATCTGGATAAAGCCAAAGCCTTTGCTCTTTCCACCGATCTGATCCCTTGCAATGGTCAGCAATTTAATGTCGCCGTAAGGGCCGAAAAGTTGTGCCAGTTGCATTTCATCCATTTCTCTTGGAAAGCCGACAACAAATAATTTGATCATGGGAGAATTATTGCTTTAGGGCAAATGTACGGTTAAGGATTTATCGCTTAAAATGGCTTTGTGCATTTTATATTTTTACTATTATTGTGGCTATTTAAACAGGGGAATGAATCAGCCTATTTTACAAAAAGATATTGGGGAACATTGGCGGACGGTTTATCCGGAGGTAATTGAACCTTATGAAGAGGAGTTTTGGGAAGCGGTAGACCTGATGGACCAGGCCCCGGCTAAAGCGGAGCGGATATTCAAAAAAATCATCCGTGCCTGTGGCAATGCGCACATGGATGCCTTTTTACACCTGGGCTTGCTTTTTAATAATCGCAATAAAAGCATTGAAGGCAATGCCCTGATCATCAAAGCCCATCAAATCGCGAAACAGGCGTTTCCTGACGATTTTATAATCGGCTATGATCAAATCCTTTGGAGCCACATGGACAACCGCCCATTATTACGTGTATTCCAGGCTTATGGGGAGGAACTGTTTAGGTCAAAGGACTATGATAGTGCTGAGCGCGCACTGGAATTTTTATTACGTGTTAACCCAACAGACAACCAGGGTATCCGTTACCTGCTGCTGGAATGTTTGCAGTGCCAGGAAAAACCGGAGAAAGTCATTGAACTGGAAATGGAATATGAAGGGGATCATTCTGCTGAGTTTATGTACGGGAAAGTTTTGGCCCTATTGCAACTAAACAAGAGGGATGATGCGAAATCGCAACTGCTTATAGCAAAATCCGCATTTCCTCATGTAGCTGCGGAATTGGCTAAAACAAGCCATCAATTCCCATTTGATGAATTTGAACATTCCTATATTCTTGAGGGTGTTTACCCTTTAGGCAGCCGGCAGGAAGCATATCATTACTGGTCAAAAACCCGGCAATACTGGGAAAAATATGATCAGCTTGATACGCTCCTGGTCGTATAAATATTTCCATGAGTTGCGGGGCTCAGCGACCCGCATCGTAGTCGGTTTTACGCACGATCACTTCAACCCCTAAATTATTAAGTTTTTTCTGTTCGAGGATATAATCCAGCAAATCGCCTTCATATTCAAACACATCTTCGCCGCAGGGATAACCCTGCTTTTGCTTATCATAACGTATCGCTTTAAAATCCTCTATGTCCAGGCTAACCATCGTAAGGGTACGATCCTGGTAACGCGCCTCGCCATAGATACCATTTGCCATTTCCAAAAACTTGCTGACAAACCCGGCCTCATAGTGATCGGCGATCTCCATAAGCAGTTCCAGGTTCGGCACCCACCTTGTTTCAAATAGAATGCTGCGGTTATCCAATGTGATATCCAGCATAAAACCATCTTCGCCAGTAGCAAAATCGGGCAGGTGAAATTCTTCGCCTGCGGTTTGTTTCGCCTGTATTTCAGTAAAGAGGCCACGGATCTGCTGCGATTTTTCTTCATCGGCAAGAAAAACTACGCTGTTGGAACACCAGTTAGCCATAATAAAACGCGTTAAAAAAGAAAGTCCCCAAAGCGCTCGCCGCCGGGGACTTTCAACCTAAACCTTATCACAATTCGCTGGCGGGTTGCCAGCGATTAGTAATGGCAAAGGTACTGTTAAAATTATTTATGCTTTGTAAAAATGAGGTTAGCTTAACGCTGCGGCCTGCGCAATTGCTGGCGCATAAACTCCCGAAAATGTTGTTCGTGGATACGCTTTTCCGCCTTCTTCTTCATACGCACGGAGCAATACCAGGCGAACAATCCCCATACCCCAAAGCCAATGGCATACAGCAGCAATGGGTGCTTAGCGCCCAAAGCAGCCTCCAGACAGGCGATGGAAATGAAGGTTATCAGCAGGAAAAATATGACCGTTTTCATATATAAATATACTAAATTATTTAGTAATTAGACAAGTTTTTTACAAAAAAGTTTAATTGATCTCGTAAATCCTGTTATGCTGCCGGGCCTCCTGCACATGGCTGCGGAGCACATCCACGAGGTCGGAACGGGGGATACCCCTTAGCCAGATCACGGGATTTACCGGGTCGGTGCTACGCAGTTCCAAATCCATTAAGCGGAATAACTGTAACAAAAAAGACTGCGTTAAAATGTAATCCTTCACACGAAATAACTCCACCTGGTCGGTGCGGATAAAAAATATACCCCGTTGCAAGCGTATGATTTCAGGGGTAATTAAATAACGCACTTTCCGGATATAGGCAAAGCGGTAACAGGCTATCGCCAGTGCGAACAGGCTTAACCAGATCAGCGCCGGGAAGATATACCAGGCTAAAAACAGGAAGCCCAACGTACACACGATGAACGGGAAAACTTTAATAAAGGCAAATATGGTTGCAGGCCGTATTTCCATGACCTGCGGGTCATGGGGATCGAGTATTTCCATAAATTTTAAGATTAAAAGGTAAGACGGGCATTTGCTTTCAGTTCCTCAAAAAAGTCATCATGACCTTTAGGCTTCGGTGTCGGGATATGAAAGCGGTAGCCAGCCGCTTTTTCAAAAGCGTTGAGGCTAAAGGTTTCCTGGCTGAAAGAAAAAGTCCGGGAACGGAAGGCGACAATAATTTTATCGTTATTAAAATAAATCTCCAGCGGCCATCCCCGGATACCCGCCGCCAGTTTCAGATCAGCTATCCGTCCGAGTATATCCCTGCCAAAGACCAGGCAAAAGTCCCTATCCCTCAAATGCAAATTGATCCAGCGGATATGTGCTAATTGAACCCCCGCCCCGGTTGATAGAAATAACCGGTTTTCGGAATTGGAAAGGGAATAGTAATTTTTGTTCAGCCAGGAAATAGCCGCCATTGCCGAAGAACAAATGATGACCTGCCTTACCTGTGAAAAATTGGTATTTCCAGCGACCCAAAAGTTTTCAGACAACGGTACCCGGTGAAAGGCAAAACCGAAATGCTCAAAGCCATCGCCATAAGCAAACAATAAATTGCCTGTTTCATCGGTATTATAAAAAGGGAAAAAATATGCCTGCACTTCGGGGCTTACGCCCAGGCGGATTAAATAGGGATGCATCAACGGCCCATTGATTGCGAAGCTTCCTCATCAAAATCTTCGCCCGGTTCCAACACAGTGCTTTGCTGCTTAATCTCATCTTTTTGCCTGTTTTTAAGCGCCTGCTGGTAATTGGCACCATGCTCCTGATCTTGCTTTTTACCGTACAAGGCATGTAAGCCTTTGTAAAGCAAATAGGAAATACCACCGTCAATCAATATCGAAGCGATCAATGCAAGCTTATCCGAACGGATGCCCTGTTTTTCGGTTCCCGAATACTGGATGGTTGTACCGTCCTGCGTTTCTACTTCCTCGCCTTTCATATACCTTTTTTTCTGCTCGGCAGTTAGCGGTATATCATTAATTTCATCGGGGGCCTGGATACGCTCGGTATCGGTAACGACAAACTCGTTGGTATCTTTATCAAATTCAATCAACACTTCCCTCGGGTTGCCCTCACCGTCAAAGATCATTTGCTGCAAATTAGGCACCTCGCCCTTTTCCAGCATTTCGGCCTGCGTATCTGTTAAAAAGGCAGGCACTTCAGGTTCACGGTAAATCGGGTGCAGCAACAATTGCAGCTTACCTTCGGCATCGGGCTTTAAAGACAGCTTGGCATCCAATGCGGGGATTTGCAGGCCGTCGGTCTTTAAATTCTCCAGCCGTAACATATCGGTGCGCCTGCCGGACAACAGCGCAGTCAGATCATCGTGATCCAGCATCACGATGCCGTTTTTGGCTAAACCAATGCGTTCCAGGTCGCCCACCGGGAGATCCTGTATATTATATATCTGCTTTATCATGTTCTTATTAATTATCGCTGCATTTGGTAGCTGTTATCTATTTCGTCCGCAGCATCGTTATTTATTTCGTAATCTCTTTCTTCACCCACCCTTTCGCTCTGTTCAAACTGTTGTTGAGTAACCATTTCCTGCGAGTTATTTCGGGCTTCCAATAGCGAAGCATACAGGCCGGAATCCATACCCATCTTAAACTTGCGGCCATCGCTTAAATCCTGCATCTGGTAAGCCTTGTTTTTCAGGTCTGATAACACCTTGAACTCCGTGCCATTGTGCGGGATGACCTCCCCTTTGGTTAACTTATCGGTGTTATACTTTACCGTGTCCTGCTCCGGCTGTGCCCCTGTTTCCTGACCGCTTTCCATTTCCTGCACCGCTTCTGCATCTTCCTTGATCTCCTGTTTTTGCTCGAAAGCCAGGATATGATCCACGATCTTTTGCGCATCCCCGGCAGCCTTAAACAATTCGCCGGGTTCATCCTTTAATATCTGCCCCCAGCTGGCCACATAACCCACATGGTCATTCAGGTCATAAGGGAGGTTGAGTTCCTTGCTCAAAAACAACGAAGCCAGGTTAGTGCGCAATTCTTCGCGGATATGGGATAACTGATCCATGCTGCTTTGTTGCGGGCGGTTCAGCCGGTTTTCCGCCGATGTCCAGTGCGCGAGTTGATGTATTGCCTCGGCATAATATTGTTCGGGATTGGCAAACTGTTGCATTTCCGGCAAGACGATGGTATCGGTAAGCGTCTCATAAAACATATCGTCCCCGCCATGTTCGATCACTGCTTTGCTGTTGTCAAGGATGAACTGCGCACGTTCCGCGGGTGATAGTAAAGATGGCTCCTTTTCCCATTTCGGGAGTTTGCGCAGTTGTTCGCCGTTAAACAGGCAGGCGTCCACCTCCTTTGGCTGGTCAAGCTTTACCCGTTCGGTGCGCTGGTTGCCGTTTTCCTTTAATACCGGCTTGCCATCCTGGTCAAAAACCTTTTGAATTTCATAGCTGGACATAAAGCTGATAAAGGTGCCGGTGGAACCTTTAATTACAGCGGTATGGTTACGGTTCGCCTGGTTGGATGTTGCCCATCGCGGGTCGTCCCGCTTCTGCATCAGCAATACCAGCGCGGATGGCCCGGTGTACTTGTTGCCGCTTTCAATGTTAAAAGGCAATGCCGAGTTCATACTGTTGTTCGGCCTTTGGAAAATCGAATTTCCGGTTTTCAGGTCTGTGATCATTTTGTTGGCGATCTTTTCAGACAGTGGTTTGAATTGACTCATTTTGTTGTCTCCTTATTATTATTGTTAAGATTATTTTCAATAGCCAGTAAAAATTTAAGCGGGTTGATATAGGCGTGATGATATTGCACACTGAAGTGCAAATGCCCGCCGGTCACCCTCCCGGTGGCACCGCTAATGCCCAAAATGCCACCTGGTGCAACGCTGTCTCCCGGCATGACGAATAGCTGCGAGAGGTGGCCGTAAGTACTTTCAAAATCACCATGCGCCAAACGGATATAGATACCCAATAAAGGGTTGTAACCGGCAGCTTCCACCTTACCAGCCAAAACCGCGAAAACGGTATCATCGTGCGCCCGCAGGTCAATCCCGGCATGAAAAGTATATTTACCGGTTATGGGATGGATGCGGTAACCAAAGGGGGAGGTAAGTTCTATATGGCGCAACGGCAGGCAGCAGATACAGGCCAGCAAGCATAGTTTATTCATCGTTCAAGGTTTTGCCCTTTTTGCAGGGCGATCAGATTTTCCAACGTATCCAGGCACTTTTCTAAAACACTTTTATATTGCCGCGCCAGTTCCATCGCCTTTTTTTGCTGATCCGATGAACCATAGCGCAATATCAGGTCGACCCTTGTTAAAGCTTTTATATCGTCCCAGGCCAAACCGGGCGGAGTTTCGGCAATTCTCCGGTGAATTTCTTCATCGGGCAACAAAACCAACAGCGCATCAGCGGCGTAAACTCCCTTTGTTCCGTCAGCAAATCCAACAAGAAATTCATCGCAAAAAACACTGGCAATGCGGATCAGCCCGATTTCATTTTGCTTTCGAGCGGGGTCATGCTGTAAACCGGGATGTACCAATACAGGTGTCCCTACCAATTCGTCCTTCATAAAATCAGTGCTATTTAGTGCTTGTCGTGTTGGCGCTCATACTGGCTCTTGGGATAACCTGCACCTGGGCAGGTGCCTTGCGGAATGAAGCGATGATCACTTCCACTTCCTTATTGATGCGCATAAAGTTTTCGCGCAATATTTCCTCTTTCCTGCCGCCAAAGTCATAATAGACCGGCAGCTCCCGGTAACCGGCTTCTTCAGTCTTCAATTCCTGCTTTGGTAAATTGACCTTGCAGTTAATGGCTGAGGTATCAAATTGCCCGGTATAAGTTTCCTGTACATCAGCAGCAATAAGCCCTACCATTTCACCTGTATTGAGCGAAGCCATTTTGCCTGCGGGGATCAACGGCTCCAGTTTTTCCTGAAGGGAAGTGGATGTTTTATTGCGGTCAATGGACAGGCTTTCACCAATTTGTTTGTTTTTGCCAAACAAGCGCTCCAGCCAGTCTAAAGTCTCCTTATTACGTACCGAACCCGCCAGTACATTACCGACCACGGAAGTGATGGTTGCTGCGGTATCTTTCCCGTAATGCAAATTGAACTGCGGCAACTCCTGCAAGCCCATCAAAATAGCCACCTTATTACTCCTGGCCACTGCCAAAAGATTTTCGATTTTGTAAGTATATAAAGTTGGAATTTCGTCAATGATCAAAGCCGAAGGGAGATTACCCTTGCTGTTGATCAGCTTGGTCAGTCGGTTCATGACTACTGAATAACAAGCGGAATTGATATTCTGTGTATTCGGGTCATTCGCCAAAACCACGATACCCGGCGAATTTACATCCGATATTTTGAGGTTAAAATCATCGCCCGAAAAGACCCAAAACGTTTCTTTTGTGGCCAGCCTCGAAATGAATATTTTGAGCGTACCGATCTGTCCCTCTAATTGTGGAAAGGCTTTTTGTACATAAGCGCTTTTAAAGGGTGATAACAACGAAACCAGTTCCGGTTCGGAAAACAGCGTATTGAAAATATCCTCGTAGGAATGGTTTAAAAATGACAGGACATGCGGAAAGCTGGAATATTTGCCGCCACTGTATTTGCTGAAAAAGTAGACGCAGGCGGACAGGAAATTAATGGCAGATTGGGTAAAGAACTGGTCGCTGCCGCCGCTCTTATCGCCTTTCTTCATGGCTTCCACTAATCCTTCGGCACCTTCGGACGCATCCGCCAGTGTCCGCAGGTAATCGCTTCGCCAGGGATTGGTGCGCCTGCTACGTTCCACATCATTCAGGTTAATGACATGAAATTCATGCTTCTTGCATTTGCCCTGCTGTTTCGCCAATAAGTAATGGTAATAAGCGATCTTGCCTAAATCTGGGTACTTATAATCATAAATCGCAGCACAAAATTCTTTGGCGATCAGTTGCCGGATAAAGGGGTTTACAATTCCCCAGGTCTTACCAGAACCTGGGGTTCCAATAAGTATCGTGCCGCGAAAGGGGTTCACAATATTGATCCAGCCAGCCCTAACCTTGCCTTTAAAATAAAACAGCATCGGTATATTCACCGAATAAGGCGTAACGACAGGCTTTACCTGCTGCATAAAACTTTCGCCTTCTACATTCCATATATCCTTGCCCAAACCCGAATGGATCATTTTGGAAATGTTATCCATCGAAAGGCTGATCATCACGGCACCCACCAGGGAGCAAACCATGTACAGCAGGTTGAACCATGTGGTGTAAGCACAGGCAAAGGGGGACGGCCTTCCCTGATAAATGATACTGCCAAAAAACAAAAGCAGCCCTATCGCAAGCGGGTAGACAATATGCTTTTTAGGGTCGAGGTCTTGTTTCTTTTTGGCTAAGGTGCCGATGCTGACCAGGCAAATCAACAACAGGGTTGCCAGCTTGCTGTACACCAGTTGCTGATAAATAAGGATATGGCTCAGCTTTTCAATCGGGCCATAAAAAAAGCCCCAGAACGGGGCTTGCTTGTAAACGAATATGGCGGCTTCGAGCGCAATGGACAGATAGATCAAACATTGCATGAATCCGTGCAACTTGTGTTGCTCGTGGGTTTCTTCCATAGCATAATTTGTTTTTTATAGGGATGGAAGGAGGGCTGCGCCGTTCTTCCATAAAATAAAGGTTTAAAGTGTGTAGCGTTCCACGCTGGCGATGGTGTCATGGATTGCACCCCCGTGGCTGAGAAGGGCTATTCTTTCAAGGTCAAACCCCCTGTTTTTACCCATAACAACTGAGTGATAACCAAAAGTGATGACGATACCGCTCTGCGCTAAACAATGCGGTATTTCATCTTTCAACTGGCGAAACGGGCTGCATACGTGTCCCTTGTAGAGTTCCATCGACTTACGGAATGCGTAAGGAGGGTCAAGCAAAATGGTATTGAACTTTTCGCCTGTCCAGCCCCTTAATAATTCAAGTGCATCCAAATGGTAATGGGCGGGCATTTCGGTATGGAGATCATTACGAAGTTCATATACGTTTAGTAAAGTCTGGCCAGCAAATAGGTTGAGTACCCGTCCTTCGCAGACTTTTTCTACCCAATTCCTGATCGGAACAACGGAAAAAGTATAGCGGTGCAGCGGACAGCGGAAATGTTCAAACTGCACCATAAAAGAAAAATAAGTTTGTGATCATTAACGGCTTAAAGCCTCGCCGGGATAGTCAATGGGCATAATGGATGGTAACCGTAAGGGCCTTAAATTTTCAGAATGGTCAAGGGTATCTTCGGTCTTTTCTTCAACCTTCTCACCGGGAACGGCTTTCATCTGAGTTTCTCTGATCTTTTCGGAAATCTCGCTTTCCAGCCTCCGCAGTTCGACCCGCAATTCGACCAATTCCGCTTCTTTCTCAAATGTTTTCTGGCTTAACTCCTTGAGCGTGGGTATCTCCTTTACCAGTTCAGCCTGTTTTTTTTTGTAAGTATCTGATAAGCCGCCAACCTTATCAATGGCGTTCAGGAAATACCGCGCCGCCACTTTCGGATTGTCGGCATTTGGGTGTCCGCCGTTTAACTGGTATTTTATCCCGCCAGGCCCTTCCGCAAACAAATGGTTTTGCAGGCGGTACTGGAACAATCCATTTTCTTCATAGCCTTCCCGCTGCTGCCGTATATACAGCTTAAACCCGTAAAGGGTCCCGATCTGCTTTTCTTCAGGGTGTCCTTTTTCCGGCTTCCAGTTGCGGTACAGGTCAATAATCTTTTTTCCTAATGCTTCGGAATCAGCCAAATCAAAGCCAGTCAAAGAAACCGGGTTAAGCTTTGTTCCGTCCGGCGTATGTTTTAATTGTTTTTTGTAAAGCGCGTCATCCTTTCCCAAACCCTTCAGCGTAGATTGGGTATCAGCCAATTCTTTTTCAGCTCTTTCGAGGCTTTGGCGGTTACGGGCTACTTCTTTAAAATGTGCTGATTTCCAGCCTTCGAGCTGGGCAACCTTTTTTTCCACTTTGGCCTTATCCAGCAAGGTGGTATCGCCCGATAAGATGGCGATGTATTCGGAAAAGTTCATGCCGCTCTTTTCATCAAGGGCACCTTCATCCAGTGTGCGCACATTCAACTCGCAATTTTTCATCTGCGAGATAAAGGTTTGCTTGTTCTTGAGCAGGTTGAACTTGTACGCATCCAGCGACTTTTCAACGCCGTAAATAAAATTCAATACTTTGTTGCCATAAAACTGTTTCGCCAGCCAGTTGCCCTGGCGTGCGCCGCGACCGTCCCGCTGTTCGAGGTCAGATGGCCGCCAGGGTGTGTCAAAGTGGTGCATGGCTAAAACCCGCGCCTGTACATTCAGCCCTGTTCCTGCCTTATCGGTACTACCCAATAACAGGCGAATTTCACCTGCATTCATTTTGCGGAACAGTTCCGGCTTTTGGCGGTCGCTCCAGTCGTGGATATAGGTGATCTCGTGCTGCGGAATATCAAAATCCCTGACCAGCTTATCCCGGAGCGCATCATAGATATTAAAAGCGTTCGGCTTTGGTGTGCCTATATCACTGAATACGATCTGCGTACCTTTATGCTCCTTGCTTAAATTATAGATCCCGGCGATTTTCCGGGCACAAACGTTCACTTTGTTATCCGGGTGATCCTCGTAGTCCGGGTCTATCAGCCGCATATCAGCGGACATCTTTTTCGCATAATTGGTAGCGATCAGCATCCTGGCGTTGTCTTCCTCATCCGTCAATGGCGCACGGCCAATCAATGTGGCATCGCCTGTCTCGGCGAACTTCATCAGGCATTTTATAAATACCTGTTGATCCGGGGTTGGATGAATGTTTACCAGTGTTTCGGCCAGTTCGGGCTTATCGAGATGGATATGTTTGGCGGTTTTGTAATCCGTAATTTCATTGTAGAAAAGCGCGAGTTCGGGCACTTTGATAAAATGGCGGAATCGCTCTTTTGCCGTGATCTGGTTGGTTACTGAAAATTCAAAGTCCGTAGTTTTTTTGGCAAATACCGCTGCCCATGCATCGAAGTTGGAAATGTGCTGTCTTTCCAGTTCATTTGGCCGCAGGTACTTAAAGATCAGGTACATTTCGGTCAGGCTGTTGGATATAGGGGTACCCGATAAGAAAGTAACACAGAGATCGGCATCGAATTTCTGCTGGAGGGTGCGTACCGCAAAGAGCATATTCAACGCCTTTTGGCTGCCCTCCATATTGCCCAAACCCGCAACCCGGTCGTGACGCGTGGTAAAGGTGAGGTTCTTGAATTTATGCGATTCATCCACAAAGAGGTGATCCACATTCATTTCCTGGAAGTTGATGCCCGTATCTTTTTTGTTATCGATAGCATATAAGACCCCGTTCAATTTCGCTTCCAGGTTGGCCTTTCGCAACTCAAGCCCTTTTAGCATTCTGCGGGAAATCTCACCACCCAATGATCTGAGCGTCGACAGATCCCGGTCAACATTATCAAGTTCGGTTTCAAATATCTGCTGTTGTATTTCAGGTGATTGGGGTATTTTGCCAAACTGGTCATGTGTCAGGATGATGCAATCCCAATTATTATTTTTGATCTGGTGAAACAGGGCCTGCCGCTTGACCGGCGTAAAATCATTTTCACCAGGTGCCAGGATTTTTGCCTGCGGGTATCCTTTGCGGTAAGTATCAGTGATCTGCCCGACATTGGCCTTCAGCGCCAGTATCATCGGTTTTTGAACGATACCCAAACGCTTCATTTCCTGCGCGGCTACGATCATCGTCAAGGTTTTTCCTAAACCGACTTCGTGGTCGATCAGGGCACCGCGATTTTGTAAAATCCGCCAGGCGGCATTTCTTTGTGAACTGTACAGGTCATCAATGCCCAATGCCTGGCGGTCAAGCCCCGGAAATGCTAAATGGCTGCCATCATACTCCCGCAGCACATAACAATTGAAAGTATTGTTGTATAAATCTTCAATGGTATTTTTCTCCGTTCCCGGCAAATCGCGCAGCCATTCCTCAAAGCGGCTGCGTATGGATTCGATCTTTTGGTGCCCTAATTGTATCGCCTCATTATCGGGTACCCGGATCGCGTCATCGCCCGAACCAATTTTATAACTGAAATAGGGGCTGGTATTTTCCAGCGCATGTTCCAACAGGGCCGCACCCTTCATTTTTATGCCGGACTTAGGCATAATGGCAAATTCCTCATCGGTTTTGGCGTTGCCATGCTTGTAAGTGACCTTAAAGGAATCGACCGAGGAAAAGTATTCGATGCCGGTGTCCAGGCTAAACAGGTCGCTGGCAAACTGGTTATAATAACGAAGCGGTATCCAGCGTTCGCCCAGGTTAAAATCCAGCAGTTCAAAGGGTATTTTTTCGGGCTGCACCCGCCGGATAGCGGCAAGGCTTCGTGCAATTTGCATATCCTCGGGGTTAGCCTCCGCCGACTTTTCGGCCAGGGATAATTTCCGAACTACATTTCCTGACAAGTAACCATCGTTCGTTTCCCATGTGCGGTCCACCGGGTTCATCAATATTTTGTCGTGCAGTGTTCGGATGACCTCAAACTCATCCAGCCCGGTCATTTTGCCGATATAATCCAGGTCGACAAAGCCCTTGTCATTCAGGCTGCGCGCCAGTCCTTCAGCCGGATCATCGGTATGCAGGTTTTCCTGCTGCGGGAATACCGGGCCATAAAAGATGTCCGCTTTTGTCCAGGTATCGTTTTCACGACGCTCCAGCGAGGACAAGATGGTAAATCCAAAAGCGGCATCCTGTAACAATCGATTACGGTTATGCTGCCGGTTCAGCTCGCCATTTTTGGCTTTAAAATTATCATAATGACGGTTCAGTAAAACCCGCAAATCGGGCTGAACCTGCAAGGTCTTTGCTTCCGCACCATACAGTTCCATGTAACTGTCCCGCAGGGGAATATAAGCCCTGAAAAACGAAACTTCCCTTTGATCATCAAAGGGCTTAAACTCGGCCTGCCCGTTTTCAATACGGTCAATCAGCCCTGCTTTGCCTTCATGGATCACCAGGGTGTCCCGGCTATAAAATGAATGAAGCGCCGTAAAAGGCACCGGGCGGTCAGGCAGTAATTGAAATGCCCCTTCCAGGCTTTTATCACCTTCATAGCGGTAGTCATGCCCGAAATTTTTGAGTTTGGCGGATAATGCTTTGAGTTCGTAGCTCAGCGTATTGCCGCTTACCCACTTATTGGAAAAGCTCAGTTCCGAAACGTTGCTGTATAATTTATACAAGTAACGGCCTGAATCTTTAGCCCTGGCCGTAATAAGTACAATGCTGTCATGTTCCGGTTTTGCGGTGGTACGGATGGTACTGATCTGCCTCGCGGTTGAGGGGTCGGTAAAAGCTTTATCCATATCGGATAAATAACCCTGCGCCTGATCATTATTAATAGACGGCGCATCGAATAAACCCAGCTGGCCTTGCCCGCCCGTACTTTCAGCCTTGACTTCCGGCACTTCCAGAAATGTAAAAAATCGCCCGCTACCGGCGGTTTTTCCCGGTTCCGGTCCTACAGCCTTTTCTACGGCCAGCTTTTGCTGCAACGCCTTCCACCGTTCACGGTCAAAGTTAGCGGCAAGTCCTTCAGCCACCTGCGCTTGCAGGGGCTGCCTGATCGCTTCCAGCGGCCCTTTTTGCCAAAGCATTTGGCTGGCTTTGCCATATTGATTCTTGCCCTCGTCAACAGTGTCGCCCAATCGTAATTCAGGATGGCGTTCGATATAAGCATTGAGCGAAAAAGTCCCGTAGCTGTTTTCCTGTTCTACCGTATCGATCAGTAGTTGCTCCGCTTCGCTGAATGCTTCCTTAAAATCGTTCTTTTGAACCAACAGCAAATGGCTGGGCGCTTCGGTATTGGCATTATCTTTCATCAGGTTATCCGGCAATACTGACAGGCTGATAAAATCAGCCGAAGTAAAGACATGCTTTCGCGCCAGCGAATTGGAAGCGGTATTTAAAAAGGCGTCCGTCACCAGGTAAGCCAGCAAACCACCATCGCCCAGTTTGTCCAGGCCCTTTGCAAAAAAATAATCATGGATCTTTGCCGTTATCGCGCTGCCCTGGTAGGCAGGGTCAAACACATGGAAATTGCCGTAGGGGATATTACTAGTTATAAAATCATATTTGCCTTTCTCCTCCGGCGATGTTTCTTCAAAACCGCGAACCTGGACCATGCTGTTTACCGGCAATGTTAAGGCAAGCGCCATCAATACCTTCCCGGTCAGCACATCCTTTTCCACGGCGTTGATCTCCTGTAAGTCCGGGAAGGCTTTTACCGCTTCGGTAATAAAAATGCCCGCACCGCTGCTCGGTTCATACAGGCGCTGGGGCAAAATCCCCTGTTCCTTCATGGCGGCATACAATGCGCCGGGCACCAAATCAGGCGTATAGAATGCGGTTTGGATGCTGCTTTTCATCGCATTGTTAGCAGACCTGTAATCCTCTGCTGACAGCTTTTCCAGTAATAACTGGTGCAGTTGTACGAACAAAGGATGCAAACGTAGATCGTTGGCAGAGGCATTTTGCTGTGCCCAATCTTCTACCGGCCCGCCGCCAAACAAGACAGCCTTTAAACCGCCAAACCCGGCATAGCTTTTTAGAATTTCGATTTCCCCGGCAGTGTAGTTTTCCTGCCCGGACAAGGCAATGCGCAGGGCATCGATATTCCCGGACAGTTTTTTTGAACTGTTAAAAGCCATAATTTAATCTCCTTCCAGGTATTCGGCTATGGTGCCGGTAATGGCATAGCGCAGCAAGCGGCTGTCTTCGCTTTCGGGAAACCCGAATTCTTCAAATAGAAAAGCGCAGGCAGCCATCAGGTTCAGCAGTTCGTAAACCAGGATGCCGTTAACGAGAAAAGCCAGGTGCGTTTCTTCAAATTCTTCCTCGAAAACAAGTTGCAGGTAATCGTACCGCTCCCGTTCGTCCGGCTCCAGTAATTTTAAGGGGTTCATTACAGCGGGATAATATCCGCGTCCAGCACATCCTGGTAAGTGATATTCAGGGTGATCATCCTGCCGGAAAGCTGCTTTTCGCTGAGTTCGATATGTAATGTTTTATTACCCGGAAAGGTCATTTTTTTGAGTACGATGATGTTCCGGTATGTCTTTTGAAACAGCGGGTTGTCAAAAAGGATAAATTCGGGTTTGAGCGCAATCGACTGTACGTTCGTGGCTTTAGTTACCTTTTTATCATCCACATTAAAGCGGTACTCATCAATCGCATAATTCAGCCTTGTTTTGTTGGCGTAGCCGAGGTCAAGGAAAATATAATCGCCAACGGTATAAAGATGATAGAGCGAAGCCTTCAGGCCGAAGGCTTTGGTATGTTCAATTGCTTTCCCCGGCTTTTTACGAAACAGGTTTAAGGCGATGTTTTTTAATTGGGGTTGTGAAAAGCCGATACCGCTTATGTCCAGTGGCCGGGTGTCCGAAGGCTGTATTTCAATATCGGTGCGGCTATCCCGTGCCGTAATGGAATCTGCCCGGATCACATGGTATTGCGCTATGAATTTCTCTCCCGTGATGGTTACAATAACATCTGCCGACCGCACTGAATCTTTCAGGCGTATGCGCAGTACATTTTTCAGGGGCAGGTCGCCCACTACGGTTTTTGCAGATATATCTACATATTGTATCGGCTCAGGGGATATAAAATGAACGGATACATTTTCCGGCAGATAGATAATGGGTAATTGGCTTTTCTTTGTTCCCTCAGCAAAGGGCGTGTTTTGAGCATAGGTATGCAGGCTTATCAAAAAAATGGTAAGAAAAAAAAATATATTTTTCATGGTTAGTAACTTTTCTGCGCGTTTTGCAGCGCATCGTTATCGATTAAATAGAGATAGGAATTGTATTTGATCTTCGCCTTGTTTTTGCGGATCATCCCGGCTACGGCCGATGAAGTGGACTCGAATATTTTGTCCACCGAACTCATCATCAGCTGGCTGGCCGCTGACCCGGTGCCGCTGTCATCAATGGTGATACCTTGTATGGTGTTCGTGCCGAGGTCTTTGGTAAAATCGCGGAATGCCGATTCGGGCACATACAGCCCGGCCAGCCCATCCAAATCATACACATCCAGCTTTACGGGCAATATTTTATCCTGGTAAAGAATAGATTTGACCGATAATGTTACCCGCTGGCCCGAAAAGCCGGTGATCAGGGCATACAAGTAAGTCCCTTTTTTTATGAGGAAATGCCCGGCATCAATATCATCGAGCAAGCGCAGGCGTATGCGCGAACCCGCATAGCCGGTCAGGTTTTCATCGATAACTACCTTGATGAAACCTTCATCCTTTCCGGGCATCACGGTATTAAAGTCCGATGCAGTTTCATCGGCCTTATGCACTTCGAGCGTTACCGTTTTTGATTTTAAAGCTTCCGCTTTAGCGGCAGCATCCTTTTTTTGTTTCTCCGCTTTATAGGCAGGGTCGTTAACCTTGTTCATACTGTCGAGGTAAGCCATTTGGAGCTTAAACATTTCTATCGGGTCTTTGGCCTTTTGAGCCGCATCGCTAGTATTGCCGGGTGCTTTAGATTGGCGGTTAGATAAACCTTTAAGCGCTTCGGCCATCGCCTGATCGCCTGCCGATACCGGCCCGGTTTTTGTCCTGTAGCCTGCATTGGCCGTTGGCTGAATATCGCGCTGGCTGTACTTATTCTTCATAGCCTGGCTGATCGAATCCAGCATCCTTTTTTCCTTGTCGGAATAGGTGTTATCGTAGGTAGGGTTACTGGTTTTCTCCGATGGCAGGGCGCTTACGGCTGTTAAACCATCTCCTTCTTTGTAGGAATTACGATAAGCATCCAGCTTATCTTCCAATTGTTGTTTTTTAATATCCGGGGACACATCGGCCACCGTGCCGTTAAACCCCGCCTGTTGTTTGGTGGTGGTTTTCTTTTTTGCGAAACCGCTGTGGTAAACAAAAAAGAACAGGCAGAAAAAAGGCAGCAGGATCAGCGGTAAAATGTATTTGGGTTGCTTGAAATTAATGCTCATAATGTTATAGATTGATATGGTTACGAATGTGCTGCAGGCTGTCCAGGTCTTTCAGCAATGTGGCGCTATCGGCTTTGCTGAGCGTGTGCTGACGGGTAATACTATCGACCTGTTTTTTTAAGCGGATGGTTGCTTTTAAAGCGGCACCTGCCTGCATGATCCGGTCAAGTCCGCCCGAAACCGGGTTAACTACGGGGGCGGCCACTTGCTTCTTCGGCACCTCTTTATGCCGCATGACCGTAAAGCAAAGGATGATGGATAAGCACATATTAATGACCATCATGCAGAACAGGAACTTCGGGTATCGCTCAGCCGTCTTTTTTAAACCCATCCCTGCTTTGGTAAACCAGGGCCTGAACTCTTTTTTGATCTCGCTCAGTACCGTATCCCTGGGATCGCGGTCAGAAGTTATTTTTTTGAACATCGCTGAGGTCTTTATTTTCGAGGGTCTTCCAGTTAATGATGAGTACGCCATGCGGGTTATCGTCGCTGCGCGGGATGTCCTTCAGGTAGCCTTCGGTGATGAGCGAACGCACTACCGTCGAACTGCGCCGGTCAATTTTCAGCTTGCCGTAATAGCGGAAATAGTGCTTCGGCATATCAATGGCAATAGAATCCGTTTGCAGTGTCAGGACGGAGCTGGAAGACAGGATAGAGTTAAAAAAACCATTCTCCTTTAGGTTATTGTATTCTTCCACGCCCGACTGATCGACCAGGTACATGGCCTTTTTCATTTGGTATTCGATGTACTTATCATCAGGTGTCAGGGAAAAGAACAGGGCGTGAAATAAATCCACATCCGCCTTATATTCGGCGGGTCGGTTCATTTGCATATCCGTTTGAGTGGCTTGCAGTGGTATGTTGTTATTCAGGATATAAATGCTTTTTCGCGCATCCATTATCTGCCGGTAGGCATAGGAGCAAAAGGTAACGGACAGGATAATGGAAGTTAAAAAACTGCCAAAGGCCACCCAGGTCGCCAGCCTTATCTTGGCTTCGATATTTTTAATGATCATAAAAATTGAATTGAGGTTAGATAAAGCTGCCGGATACCCTGCGGGCGACTGCCATCACGGTAGCGGCCCCACGGCTTGCGCTTGAAGTTGCTGAAGTAATGCCTGAAGTAGAGATGATCCAGGTGGAGATACTGGGTACGGTGAACATACAGATCGCGCCGATCACAAAAACAATGATGACCGTGCCGAATGATAAGATACCATTCGCGGCAAATGCGGCCAGCTTGGTCATATCGGCTGCCGCTCCGTTTGTGCCAACCAGTTCCTGGTATTTGCTGATCTCAGATTGCAGGGCGTATTCCTGCATCAGACCGCACAAATACATAATTAAATAGGCGATGCCGCTGTATAGGTTAACTGATACAAACCGGGCTATCCAGGTACTAAAGCTATCACGAAAAGCAGGCAGGATACTAACTGCTACGGAAAAGGGCCCTAATATGATGAGGATGGATGAATAGATTATTTGAATCATAAATATGATATACACGGCTATTCTAAGAATCCATATACCTGCCAGTTCCAGTAATTGCGTAATCAGCAATTGCATACCGACGGTGAGCCGGTTCTTCAATTCCAAAAGCGGCGATATGACCGTAGAAATCCCTTCCTTTATTGTGCTGGTCACGGAATCCCAGGCTTGTCCGTACCATGTATCGCTTTCCTTTTCAGCTACATCGGCCTGCGCCTGGAAGGTGTAAAGCGAATTGGCAACGGCCAGCATCAGGTTGGCGCGCTGAAAACGCAGGCCATCCACATCGCTTTGGACGCTGTTAAACATCTGCTCGGTCTGGTTGGCCACCAGGTCGGTAGGAAAAGCCACCACCTTGACGAACGCGCCCCACCATAAAATGATCATTGCCAGGCCGAAGGGCCGTAGCAAGGGCATGATCTCCATTTTTTTGTCACCCACCATCATCTCGTATGACTTAATGGCAAAAAAGATGATCATAAAAATGGCTGCCAGCGCCTGTGCATCGGTAATAAACAGGTCGAAATGTGCCCAAATCGACTGTTTCAGGCCGGTTAAAAAGGTCATCACCCCGGTTTCATAAACCGCATCACCCTGTAAATATTGCAGGGATTGCCTGCTGATGGTCGTATCTACGGTTGCGGTTTGTGCGAAGCCCGCCGCTCCCGATAACAGGAACAACAGGCATAAAACCATAAATTTCTTCCTCATAAGGTTAGTATTTCGCGTTTTGGAGAACCTTATTGGCGATCTTCACATCACTTTCGGGTGTCCAGTTACTGATAGGTACAGATGATTGTTGCAGTTGCTGCTGGGTTTTAGCCATGTTCAGCGTACTTTGCGCTGCCGAAATGCGGATCGCCCACACGCTGGAAAGGTTGAGGTACTCTTTCAACATCCGGTAATAGGCCATGATGCGTGAACCCCTGTCCATGTCTGTTGTCCTTGCACCGTTTAACCGTTCTTTTAGGATACCTAATTCATTCGTGTACCAGGAATACATACCTTCGGAAACCAGCTTGGCGCTGACCTGCGGGGACAGCGGCCCTAAAATCGTTGCAGCCGAATAATTGAGCAAAGGCTGGAACTGTTGGTTATAATATAAAAACCATAAGGGATCGGCATCAGACAGTAAGCCGGATTGTGAGGCGATCTGTGATAGCGCGGTATTGCGCACCGTGTCGGAATGCAGTTTATACTTATTGTCGATCCCGTTCATTGTGCTAACGAGCGCCAACCTTTGGGTCTGCGGCCCGGTGGCGCTCAACGGGCGCAAATCTGTTTTGTGGTAATTGGGATCGAATAAGCCCCAAACTAACCAGTAATAAGGATTGGTGTCTAAAAAGCCCGAATGCGGGTAAAAGTCATTTTGGTTCCATTGCGCATACACCATGCGCTGGCTTTGATTTTCGATGGCCTGGTCTTTGATAACTTCCTGCGCATAAGATGCGGAAAGCACAAAACCCAAAGCAAAAAGGCATAATAGTTTTTTCATGATGTTGGGATTTAAAAAAATGAGCAATAAAAAAAGGCGGCCCGTTGGGTCGCCTCAAATAATATGATGGAGTATAAATCAGGGGTTTGCCTGCAAGTATTTGGCTTTCTGAATGATCTGCTGGACAAAGAACTTATCCTTATTGATAAAGTTTTGCCAGGGGTTTACCGATGCCAGCAAACCGCGCTCTTTGGTCCAATACATTGCCCGCCAGGTACCGTAGGCCAAGCTGTTCAGTATCTGTAATTGCTGGGTAACCTTGCGCAATAACTGGTCACGGCCATTATAATCGGCCAGCACATTGTTACCGGATTTTAATACAAAAGCAGAAACATCCGTAGCCAGGCTCACCGACCGCACCTTCATTTCGTTCGCCATATTGGTGGCGAATAACAATAAATAAGGCTGTGCTTTTGCCAACTCCAGGGCCTGGTTGAGATAACTGATCATGTCAGCCGTGATGGTGCCCATGTACTTTACTTCGAGGCCATCCTTTAAAGCGGAGTTTACATCGGCTAAGCCGTTATAAATGATGGTTTGCGCTAAAACCACCGAACCGACATTTACATTTATATCATCAAGGTTATTATTGATCTTGCCGAGATACTGATTGTGAGCTGCCTCGGCGCTGCTGCGCACCGCCTGATTAGCCACTACCGATTCAAAATAGGAAGGATCGAAAACATACTCCTGTGCAAACGCAGTTGAAAGGTTAAAGCTGAAAGGTAAAAGGCAAAGCAGGATGCGGAATAACTTTTTCATTGTTTAAGGTATTTGGCGTTTTGAATAATGCTTTCCGCCATCGATTTGTCCATATCAATAAAATTCTGAAAAGGGTTGATCGAACGTAACAGCGTAGACAAGTTAGAATAGGTCAGAGTATTGACCAGGTTGCCGGATAGTTCCTGTATCTGGCTTAACTGCTGGATCACATAATCAAACAACAGCTTCCGGTCGGACGCCTTCATCTGGTTTACATCACCGATAGACAAGGTTAAGCCGGTTATGTAACCAACCATAGCCTCCGCTTTTTCCGCGAACTCAATTTCCGTGGCCAGGCCGAGCGCGGCACCAGCAGGATTTTTTTCTGCAAGTTGGACGATCTGTCCCTGGAACTTAACGATCTGTTCCACCATCGGGGTAGCATAAATCCCGATGTCTGCAATATTGATCGCCGTGCCTAAAGTATTGTAGCGCTGTTGCAAAGTGCGGTACATATTTTTAAGCTTTACCAATAAGGTCAGGTTGGACTGTTCGTTGGCGGTAACTGTTGCCTGGTTGTTCCGGGCATTTACCTGCTGCGTATGCTCATCTTTTGACTGGTCGATCAATTGGTGCATACCTACTACATCAATGGTGCTTTGCTGCGAAAAAGCCGAAAGCGAAAAGCACAGGGCGAAAAGGAATAGCAGCGTTCTCATTGCTTCAGGTATTTGGCGTTATTGATGACGTCATTGGCTATCCGAACATCTTCATTTTTCCAGGTTTCCCAGGGGTTAAGCGAAGCCCATAAGCCTTTGATCTTCGCCCAATACATCGCACGTTGCATCCCGTAAGCTATACCCCTTAAAATTTCCATTTCGCGTTCGATGTGATTGAGCAGCTTGCCCCGTTCCCCGGCGTCCATCAGGTTATTTCCACCTTTAAGCACAAAGGCGCTCACATCGGTGGCCAGGGTAACCGCCCGTGTTTCAAACTCCCGTGCGCCCTGTTCAGCGAAAAGCAGCAGGGCCGGGTCGGATTTTGCCAGCGTGGCCGCCTGTTCTACATCGCTGACTATATCGGTGCCGCAATCGGCGATCTCCTTGATGGTAGTAAGGTTGTTGATCACCGAAGCAACCTGGCTCAAGCCGGTATAAATGTCATTTTGTAATTTGTTGACAATAACCAGTTGCCCGGTCACGGCCAGTTGCCCTTTTTGGATCAGGCTCAGGTTATTATTCGTGGTGTTGAGCTGCCCGTTAATGACGGCGCTGTTGACCAAAACGGCGGCTGAGGTCGTCGGGTCAACAACCAGTTCCTGCGCTCCTGCAATTTTTACCAGCAGGCCAAGCGCCAGGAATAGTACTATTTTTTTTATCATTGTTTATTAGATTAAGAGGTTATGGTATATGGACAAAAGCGATATTGATCAGGTCGAAGATTTTCTGCTGGAATTCCAGGATGCTTATGCTAAAAAAGCACCGCTGTGTTTGCTAAACGATAGCTGTACCGTATTAACGATGATCTATGATTGTGAAAATGGGGATGGGCACGAAATGGGCAGAAGAATTACCGGATCACCGGCTTTCGCTCAACGCATAACTCATCTCGGATTACAGATGACGGATTTAATTCCTGCTGCGTCTTCCCTCATCGTTGAGTTATCGGAAGCTTAGGCACCGGCGTAATCCGATAAGGGTTGGTTTTGCCGGTTCACCCTTTGTACAAACTCCGGCAGGGACAGGTCAAGCCTTTTCATATCACCGATAAAAGCGTCCAAACCCTTTGGGTAAGAACCATAATAACCGGTATAAACCTCAACTGCTGATTTTTCCGGTTTTTCCGTGGTATAGGAAAGATATTGCGCCATCGATACTTCAACGCCGTAAACTTCACCAACTGAACCCCGCCGGATGTACACCTCTTTGAAACGTCCGCGTCCCTGGGTATTATCCAGTTTATTAATAGAAAATATCTTTCGCCTTTCGGTTTCGTTGATGGATAGCAAGGCTGCGATCTCGGCATAGTTATCTTTGAACTTACTTTGATCCAGCAGGATGATTGTATCAGAATTGCTGATGATGCTATCCTTTACCACGGCGTTCCCAATGATGTCGCCTAATTCTTGTGTAACGACTATGGCCTCACCCCAAAACTTGCGCACGGTCTTGTACAAATACAGCAAATAACCAGCCATCAACGGACTTGCAATCGCTTTCCACGCTTCCTCTACAATTAAGCATTTCCTGCGGTCAGACCGGAAACGCATTTTCTGAATGAATACGTCCATGATCGATAACGTAACGAGCGGGAACAAAATTTTCGACTCTTTAATACTGTCAATTTCATACACGATAAAGCGTTCGGTAAAGAGCGACTGGTCGGTCGCCTCGTTCAGGATTGCTGCATATTCACCGCCGGAATAGAACTTTTTAAGTACATACCGGAACTCGTCAAAATCAAAGGGTATTTTCTCTTCCAGCTTAATCTCCGGAATTTTTTCCAATGCGAACTCGTAGAAAGTATCAAATTTCATAATACCGCCGCCAGCGAATTTTTTACTGTAATAAGCGGAGATCACGTTCATGACCACATCTCTTTCTACCTGCGTATAAGTTCCTTCTGCACCCTTCCAGGCGACGCCTATCAGCGTGCACAAAAAATCTTTTTTTTCAATATTGTATTCGGTTTCCGTTATTTGAAAGGGGTTCATCGTGATCGGCTTTTTGTCGGTATAAGTGATATACTTTCCCTTGTAATAGGAACAAAGCCCGGAATAGGAATGACCGGTATCGACAATAACCACATCCATGTTGTACAACATATATTGTTCCACCAATGAATTTACGAAGTACGATTTACCCGCACCTGACGGACCTAACACGAAGCGGTTGGAATTGTTGATCCTGTTGGTTCGTTTCGGCCAATCGGAAAGATCGATGCCTACCGGAATTCCCTGCCGGTCGGTAAACCTGACCAGGAAATCAGAAGGGTCATCGGTCGGCATACTTTCTTTAAAAAAAAAGCAAAGCGCCGCATCACAAGTAGTTAAAAACCAATCATATTCTTTCAGTTCGACACCATTACCCGGCAGGGTACAGCGGTACAGTTCCAATTGGTTATAAGCGTTTTTACTGACGATAATACCAAGGCCGAATAAAGCGCTTTCAATAAAGTTTGCGGCTTTTTGTATCCGCTCATGCTGCGCCGCCACTACGATGTTGAAATGGCAGTTCACCAATAGCTGGTTCTCCCGCACGACATCATTCAGCAAAAGGTCGATGTCTTCCACGCAAAGGTTATTGGCCGGATCAGGAATGCCCGAATGCCTTTTCTTTTTAAGTTCCAGCTTTTTGAGCGCCATGACCTGCCCGGGTATTTCAATGACCTGGTTAAAAACGATCACCTCAAAATCAGGCACGTTAAACAGGAAGGAAAGGAAATCTACCGGGAAACCTCGCAGTGCCTCCTTATCATTCATTTCAATATGCGTACCCACTGCGGGCGGCAAGTCTATATTATCAATATCTACCAAAGGGATATTGCGAACAGCAAGGTCGCCCATCCTGATCTCCGTATCATTTGGTGCGAGGTTATTCAACGCAACGGTTTCGGAGAAATTCATCGCCAGCAGCTGCACGACCAGCAAATGAATAGCGCCTTCCATTAAAATGACCGGGGCAGTATGCGCAGCCATCAAAATATCGGTCACTTTGTCCACTTGCTGCCGGAAATCCCGGAGCGCCTTTTGGTCAAATACATAAAATGCCCCTTTGCGCACCTGCCGGGTAATGGTGAGATAGGTTGTCACCTTTATATATTCCCGGCCAGCAAAATGCTCGTTATACTTTTGCTGTAAATATTCGCCCGACGGCGTTAAGGGATAATTTTCTTTGCTCAGGATATCCTGCTTTTGCAGCAGGTAACCGTCACCAAGAATTTTGACGATATTGATCATCAGCGCGTGGAACTCATCATAAGCTGCTGCCGCTGCGGAGAACCGTGTTACCGGGTTCATGATCCGGATAATGACCGAACACTCCCCGCCGGTTCCTACTAACAGGTCGATGTCCTTATAATGGTCAATGCCAACGTAGGGGATTTTAAAAACTTGTTTTGCGGCCATTGCGATTGATCCTCCTGAAATTGACCTGGTGAATGAATATGCCCTGCGGGCGGGATTTGTTATGGAGTCCTTTTTTCTGTTTACCGGCGATGTAAAGCAGGCCGCCAACGACGCTGCCGATGAGTACGATAGCACCCAGCCACTTATTGATGAGTGACATGGTTAATGCGCCTAAAACCAACCCGGCCAGCAGGGAGCCTACGCCCCAATAGATATATTTGCCTTTGAAGCCGCGAAATACGAGGGGCCTTTGGAGCCCCTTGTATATGGGATATTTTTTAGCCATTAGGTCAGGCCAAAGAATGCCTTGATGATGACCGCAGAAACCACCAAAAAGACACAGGAACCACCCCATCCCATTAATTCCTTGTTGATGTCCTGGTCACCCGCGTTCCATTTCGAGTACACGCGGATCGCGCCGACAATGCCGACAATACCGCCGATCACCAGGGCGATATTGGTTACCGGGTCAACATAAGTTTTCAGGGAGGAAGTAGCCGTGTTTAAGCCTGTAACACCATTTTGTGCAAAGGCAGAGGCCGTGCCCAGGGCAAGGACGACGGCTGTCGCCCACATTTTTTTAATTTTTTGATTCATTTTAGGGGTATTAAATTTTTGATAATAAAAAAGGCGGCTCCTGATCGCTCAAGAAACCGCCGGGGGTTATTTGGGGTATTAAATTGCCGGTATCAGATACCAAAAACGGCGCGCAGGAAAGCGCCAGCCAATACCATAAAGAGGGCTGCAAAAAACCAGGCTGCCACTTCTTCATTGATCCGTGGTTTGCCCATCTGCCAGTTGTGGTAAATACGCACGGCACCGAAAATTCCGAATATCCCTGCCAATACGAGGGAGCAATCCATTGCGGAAAAAAACGAGGAAGAAAGGCTTTGCTGCGCCTGCTGCATTTCATCAAGGCCGGGTTGCGCGATTGCGCCCAATGCCAGCAGGCAGCAGCAAAATGTCAATAATGGTTTACGCATGGTTAAAAGCTTACAGACCGGGTATAAATAATAGCTTCCTGTTTGGCGAGCCGGAACAGGTTGTCGATGACTACGCCGCCGGAGCCGATGACTTCCGGTTCATAATTGCGTTTCACCGGTTCATCAAACCTGGATTTGTTGCTGTTTTCGGTTTCGGCCACAGGTGAACCGGCTAATTGAACCGGCGTATGGGTTTCTGAAAATCTAAGTTCGTTGGAAAGAGAATTTGCTGCCGGGGCGCGCCTGGCCCCAGCAACATCAAGCAGGATAACCGCCAGGTAATACAGGACGTAAATTCCCGCTACCCATAATAAAAAGTGTAACCAGTTCATTCGTTTAGTTTTTTTAAGAAGTCTTTAATGATTTTTTTTAGTTCAGGATGCTGCCTGATCAGTTCGCTTACAGAATAGGCGATCACCTGCTGAATGTCTACACCGGTCGCCAGCTTCAGCTGTTTCAATAGCATGGCGGTTCTTTTGTCCAGCCGGACGTGCATCGCCGTTTTTTGGTCTTTTTCACCAAAGGCCCTGATCATATCCAGGAGCGAACCTCGTCCTTTGGCCGGTTTATCCTCAAATAATTTCCAGTTCATAATGCAAATTTTTCTAAGTGTTCCTTAATGACGGTTTTTAACTCGGGATGCTTTTCCAACAGCAGCTTCACGGCATAGCAGAGCACCCTGGTGACTTCTATACCTGTTGCCATTTTTAACTGGTGCAGCAATTGCGCGGTCTGCGCATCAAATCGTGCATGTACCAGCGTTTTGTTACCGTTGATGTCCAGTTCCCGCAGCAATTCAACGATCTGCGGGGTTTCGGGTGGCCTGGCTGCTTTTTTCTTTGGCGCGGGTGCTTTTTCCGGCGTGTCGGGCTTGGCCATGCGGGTTCGCAGCTGATCGGCCAGGGTTTTAATTTCGTTCATAAATAGGGGTGGATGTAATTTTGAAAGAGTTGCTCGAAAACGGGCACGATCACTGCCTGTACCGCCAGCGGCGTCTGGAAGGTATTTGTCCGCTGAAAATCGATCCGGTCGGCAATAGCGACGGTGACCAAACCGATCTGTTCCAGGGCCTCATTGACCTCGACTTTTATTTCGTATTTGACATTGGCCTTGATCCGGTTGGGTACAAATAATAATTGCACTTCGGGATTGATCTTTTTCAATACCAATGCAAAAGGCACTGTGGATTCAAAGCTGAATTCATCATAGGAAAAGGGACAAACCGCTACATCCGCAGCTTTAAAAACCCTGATCAGCCCATCATCATCCAGTTTGCCGGGCAGGTCGATCAGCACGATGTCTTTGGGGTTCTTTTTGATAGTTTCCTCCATCATCGGAAAATGTTGCAGGCTGTAAGCCAGGACTTCGTAATATTCCTCGTTCTCTAATATTTTCGCCTTTTCATACTTCTGCGAAATGGACTGCTGATAGTCCATATCCAGTACAGTTACTTTGCAGTTTTTGGTTTGTGTGAGGTAATTGGCCAGCAAAAGTGTAAGCGTACTTTTCCCGGCACCACCTTTCTGGTTTCCGATAATAATGACCATGAAATTAATTGGGTTTTGTGTTAACGTGTGTTCGTGCGGGCCTTCTTTTTCCGCCTGCGGTTCCGCCCATTGATGGCTTCGTCGTCGATGTCAGGCGCGATGTTGGGTTCGGAAATATAAACGTGCTGGCGGTAAACTTCTTCTTCGATCTCGGCATACTGGCTGAATTGCTCCACCATAAAACGATAGTCTTTTTCATCCAGCAGGTCTGCCGTATCCATCGTCACGCCAGCCCCGGCATCATTCAAATAAAATTCTTCCCCGCGCCGGGTAATCGTCAAGCCCTGGTGGTGCAGACCCTGTGAGAAATCAGGATAATTATATAAGGTAGCTTTCAAGATAGCTGCATAATATTTACTAAAGTCATCGCCTGGTTCGGTCAGAACCTGCTCCTCCAAAACGTTTTGTTCTTCTACAGGTTCGACGCTTGCTTCAACGGCCAGCAATTCCGTTAGGGCCATGATCTCCCCGCCTTTGAAAACTTGTTTTTCAGCATGGTCAATTATCGTATAGCCGTAAGGCGGCTTATCACCGGAAGCATGGAAAACGAGATCAATACCGAACTTTTCCTTCAGGTACCCCGCAAAAACGGAAGTGTAAACGCCACGGTTTTTTTCGATAGCAGTATCATAAGCAGCCGCATATTTATGAAACAAGGCTTTTAACTGAACTTTCCTGTTTGTGTCCGGCGCATAAGCTGCAAGCTTTTCCTCAATCGCCGTCAACCCGATTTCGTCCTGTCTTTTGCCAAATTTGATAACAACTAATTTGCTGTTTTCCGCTTTTAGCGTATATCCCCGGCTCTCCAAAATCATCATGAACTGTGCCTTGGTAGCAAATTGGTAAGCCAGCGCTTTAGCGACATCGGCCTTTGCGTTGTGCTTTTCATTAAGGCCCATCACGATATTCATTTGCTCCAATCCCCTGATTTGTTCAAAACTGTCGCGTATTTTTTTGCCTTGCTTATCAACCCGTGTACTCACCACATGTATGTGATTGTTCCGGGTATCCTTATGAAAAATAAGCAGATAAGGCTGCTTCCCGTAACCCATACGCTCCAGCCATTGTGTGGCTATTTGGGTGAGTTCGTGTTTATTGTACGATCTGCCTTCGGCTGAAATCGCGACATGCAATTGCGGTTTTTTAACCGCCTTGTTTGTAGCCGAAACCATTTTAAGGTAGTTTTTATAATCCTGCGGGCGCAAATGTCCCAAGCCCTGCAAAGGTCCAAAGTTCACCACTTTCATTAGTTCACCCTTATTCCGGTCCATTTTTCCTGTATTATAACCTACAGCTGGAAAATGGCCGTTTGGCCCCTGGGTATAAAGAAATTTAACGATCATAACTGGTGCGTAGCGAACGGGTTCAACATTCATTCGGAACGTGCTCCGTGTTTACTGCGAAATAGTTCCATCATAGCTGGTTCTCTACGCACCCGCTCCCTGTGAACGGACTCCATCAGAACCAGTTCCGGTTTCACAGTGAACAAGTTCACCCAAAACCAGTTCGGTAAGAGCCAGTTCCCAATGAACTGATTCCCTGCGAACTATGCCAGTGCCCGGATGATCTTTCGCAAGGCCGCTTCCAATGTCTTTTGGTTTGCTATATAAGCCTCAAAAAGAAGATTGAAACGCTCCATCACTACCGGGGATAACCTGCCTGCCTTGTTTAATATATTGGCATACCTGGCCAACTGGTTTATGTTGTTACCGCACCTGCCCATTTCCCCGCCGATGTCATCAAGCAAGCCAATTAATTCTTTTGCATTAATGATAGTAAGCCGGGCATCCTTTAACAGCCGGTTTCTAACCAGGTCAGTTTTCCGGACACCCAGCGTCTTTTCAAGCGCAAGGATAATGTTATACTCATTCACGGTAAACCGTGCATCTATTTTCTTTGTCCGTTTCCCCTCTGTTTTTAGTGGCCTTCCTTTCCTCAAGGTATGTTCTTTCATAAGAGAAAACGAGTTGCGAGTTTTCGATACCCCCTAATCTTCCGGGGGAGGTACGGGGCGGAAGTTTAGGGCAAGATTGTGAGTGGCTGACAAAATAACGAGGAACGAGTTTTTGTCGGACACGAGCACATCTTGCAAGGATAAAAGACAAAAGGTAGCCTGTTATTTTAAACTTGATTTTTGGTCACATTCCTTTACCTGGAAAAATATTGCGAATTCAATCCGGCTACCAACTTATCGTTATAATCGTTATAGCCTTCATATACCGGTGAGCCATCTATTGCTTGCGGGATAGCATCCATAAAAGTCTTGGTAGCATTTCGCCCTGTTTTGTCATGGTCAAAATAAGTAGTGACCCCTTCAAAATCTTTAGCTTTTTCAACTCCTGACTGAAGCAAGGAGAGCGAGTTCAAAACGAGCACGCTTTCTTCTGCGAACGGGTTATCAACGAGCCAGCTCAGATAGTCCATAAAGCCTTCAAAGAGCACGAGCCGGTTTAGATGGCCGGGAATAAAACTTGTCGCTTTGTGGCCAAGGCAGCCTTTATAATCCTGAATACTTCGGATTTCCCAGGAGCCGGTTTCGTTTTGCCAGCCGGCGGCAAAAAAATGCTTACGGTTTTTTTTGTTCATCTTCGATGTAATAATAAACCTCTTTGAGCCTGCCCTGTGCCTCTCGCCAGATTCCACGATTTTGTAGATACACGGTGATTGCACTGTTTACGCCCAAATCTTTAATATCAAAAATTTGATAATTGGGTTGTTTTAAAATTGACCGCTTAGGTCTGGTTTCGGTTTTTTCTGATAGGGTAGTGGCCGTGATGCCAACTATCTTTTGCAGCACTTCCTGGAATGAAGAACCGGGCCAGTATAGTAAAGCAAAATCAATAATATTTCCACCCTTTCCTTCGCCGTGATCGTACCATGTCCCCATTTTGTCATTCACCGAAAAGGATGGTTTGGTATCAGAATCGCGCAGCATACTTAGATAAATATGTTCCGTTCCTGTTTTTCTGCAATGCAGATAGCCCAGGCGGGTGAGCAGGTCAACGATGGATACATTTTCCTTTACATCTTTTGCTTTAATTGTTATACTCATAAATATTAGGACATAAAAAAAGGGAGCATTTGGCTCCCTTCTATATATATTGTGCTCGGAATTACTCACCTCAGTTCCTACGAACCGGACTCTCGTCTGCCATTGCGCTTTCGCCATTTTGATATAATCTCAGCTTCGCAATATTTCCTGCTGCTAACAGGTTAATGCTTCATTCCCCGATGTCAAAGACCGTAGGATCAAGCGAAAAATTGTTGCTTGACCGACGGTACAAATGTTCGGAGAGGAGTGATTTTTAATGGGTTTTAACGGAGTTTGAAACCTTAAATAAATATGTAATTGTCTTATTTGTAATAGTTTATAATTAAAAAAAGAAATGGCTAAACAAATGAGGTTTCAACGCGATAATCGTTTGTTGTACCTCTTGACATAGAGAAAAAATGGGTTGGCAGGATAATGTGCAGTAGTTTAAAATCGAATGCAAATTATGATCGCTTAATTTTATAGCAACAACTTCCTGCCATTTGGGCGGTGCTTAAGAAAATTCCTGCAGGCGACAGCGCGGCAGGTTATTTTCGAGATCAGGGGTAGGAAGCCCAAATGGGAGGCTGTTGTCCTTTTGGGCAGTAAGCTGGTGAGCAGACTGACGTGCGCAAAAGCGCGCAAAAGGAGAGAACCTGCTTGCCTGCCATGTGCGAACAAATATTTTATCAGGGTATAGGGCAAGCATTTTCACTGCTCAGGTATATTGCTCAATTAAATAATCGGGTATTCCCCATTTTTTCGGTTTGTCCTGTTGTGATATGTGGGTGTCTATGGCAAATCTTAAAGCGAAATGAATGAATGGGATTCAGCTTGGGTTCGATGCGATTTGTTTAAGTCTGCAATTGGTGTTTCACTATGTCTTGTTTTCTAAAATATACCCTGTGTCACACTTACCCTCCGACATTACAAAAAAGCTTTCGAAATGGGGTTTGCCCGGTAACTTCGCCAGCTTCTTTAATAGGATCTGGCTGTATTCATCCATATCACTAATGGCCACCCTCATTAAAAAATCGTAAGCACCTGACATATGGTAGCATTCCTTTACTTCGTTTAGCTTTACAGCTTCAGTCATAAAATTGGTCAGGCTTTCCTCACTATGTTCGACAAGTTTTACCTGAACATACCCGATCAGCCCATAACCAACTTTTTTGGCATCCAGAATGGCGGTAAATCGTTTAATATAACCATCCTCGATCATGTGCTGAATACGTACCTGAACTGGTGTTTCAGATAATCCTATTTGCACCCCGATTTTTTTACATGAAATGCGACAATCCTTTTGAAGTGCATTAAGGATACCCATGTCAAATTTGTCAAGTTTCTTTTTCATAATCAATATCAAAACTACCGATGATCTTATTGCTTAATTTAGAGACTTAGTGTAAAAAATACAACTAAATGTGCCGCTAACTGGTTTCGCCGAAGGTAATTACAATGTGTTCAAAAAAGTAAATAAATGTCATAAATGAGCAAAAAATATCTCTGAATTAAGGTTTACATAGTGTATTGAAAGTGGGTAATTGCCTATATTGTTGCTTTAAATGAACAGAAAATGGTTTTTTTATCTAAAAAAACACAACATTTTGGGCTAAACGCCTAAATATAAATCACAGTATAGGTAATTATCCTGAAATATCGAACCTTTACAACGTTAAAAGCCAATTACTTAACAATGTCAAATCTTCTTAAACATAACTTTGGAGCAGGCCCATGTATCCTGCCCGAACAAGTTCTGAATCGTGCCGCCGAAGCTGTTAAAAGATGGGACGCGGTTGGGTTATCCATCCTTGAAATTTCCCATCGTTCTCCTCAATTTGAAAGTGTAATACGAGATACAGAAAAACTAGTTCGCGAATTGTTGAATGTGCCGGATAATTATAGTGTCCTGTTTTTACAGGGGGGCGCAAGCATGCAGTTCTGCATGGTACCGATGAATTTTTTACAAAATAGCGAAAAGGAAGCCGCTTACCTCGATGCAGGCTACTTTGGACAAAAAGCGATTAAAGAGGCGCAGCTTTTTGGGAAAGTCAGTGTTTTAGCATCCTCAAAAGAGCGGGCTTATAAGGATATACCAAGCGAGTATATCATACCGGAAGACTCAGCTTATTTTCATTGCACTAGTAATAATACTATAGAAGGGACAGAAATGTTCCGTTTCCCGGAAACAAATGTGCCTATCGTCTGCGATATGTCTTCGGATATATTCAGCCGTGAAATTGATGTTAGCAAATTCGATTTCATTTATGCCGGTGCGCAGAAAAATACCGGCCCTGCAGGTATGACCCTGGTTATTGCAAAAAACACATTTTTGGATAGTGTTAAACATCCGATCCCAGCCATGCTTGACTACCGGATTTATCGGGATAACCAGTCAATGTATAATACGCCCCCTGTATTTGCCATTTATACGGCAATGCTTAATCTGCAATGGCTACAGGAAAAAGGCGGCGTAAAGGCCATCGCTTCAGAAAACTTAGCCAAAGCAAAAAGGCTGTATGAGGAAATCGACATTAATCCGCTGTTCAAGGGATCAGCTGACCGGGCAGACTGCTCGCTGATGAACGTCACCTTCCGGATGAAAGATCCTGCCATGGAAAGCGATTTTCTTAGCTATGCTGAACAGCGAGGTATGGTGGGTATAAAAGGTTATCGCACAGTCGGCGGCTTCAGGGCATCGCTTTACAATGGCCTGCCTTATTCCAGTGTAGAGGCTTTAGTTAAATGCATGAAGGATTATGCGCAGCTGAAAGTGTCGGCGCTGGATAAACATATCGAAATACTCTATTAAGATGGCGACGATCTATCCCTTCCGGCCTTTGAGGCCGAACCCCCTTGACGCGGGACGGCTTGTTTTCACTAAACCACAGACCGAATCCGTCGCAGGCCAGGATGAAAAAGGATTGAAGCCTTTGAAAATCCTGCTTGAAACGGGTGCCAGACAGCGTCCTGAAACTCCTGAGGGACAAGCGCATGCTTATGCCGATATACGCGAGAGTCTTGATGCATTAATCGAACAGGAAAACCTGTGGCGGGAACAAACGCCAGGCATTTATATTTACGAATCCAGCCAAAGGAGATATAAGCAAACCGGCATCTGGGCATTGACGGATGTAGCCGATTACGCTTCAGGGAATATCAGGATACATGAATTGACCTTTGCCGACAGTGTACGACGTATTAAAAATTACCGCAGATATGTCGGTCTGGAGGGAAGCCCGGTACTGCTGACCTATTTTCAGCAAAGTGCTATTGATGATATTATCCGGCAAGTTAAAGCGAAGAAGCCGAATATAGTCTATGGCAATTCGCACGGTCGTCATCGTTTGTGGAAAGTTGAGGATAGCGCTGTATTGGAGAAGATAGCCAACGCATTCGCGGAAGTAGGGCAGGTTTATCTCGCCGATGGTCACCACCGCCTCGAATCGGCCCTGCAACTGGCTGTTGAACAAACGGAGGCGGGATCGCCGGTGTTTGGCAAGATATCTTCTTTATACATGAGCCTGAAAGAACTCCGGATTGAGCGCTATGATCGTGTCGTGATACCAGCTGCACCTTTGGATAAGCAAAAGGTGCTGCGGCAACTAAGCAAACAATTTGATGTCGAGGATAGCGCGGGCAACCTTCCCGTCGAACCGGCCGATCACCATCATTTCGGTATGCTTTTTCAAGGTGATTGGTATCATCTGAGGGCTAAAGCGCAGGCTGCTCTTTGTTCCTGTGCGGTCTGCCGGATGGATGCAGCGATTCTGCAGGACCGGATATTAGCGCCAATATTCGGCATAACAGACCCTAAAACCGACAGACGCCTTAAATGCGTGGGTGGCGAATTGGCTGTCGACGAGATTAGGGCTATCCTTGGTGAGCTTCCGGAAGCTGTCGCGTTTACACTCCGGCCGGTGACAGCAGAACAATTGGTAGAAGTGGCAGATGCCGGGGGGATTCTGCCTCCAAAATCCACCTGGATCGTACCTAAGATACCTTACGGCTTACTGATACAAAAGCATTGAACCGTTTAACAATAAGATAATGAAAAGAACGAAAGTACTCGTCATCGGCGCTTGCGGCCAGATCGGCACAGAACTAACCATTGCGCTGGGTCTGGAATATGGGAAAGTCAATGTGATCGCTTCTGATATTCATGAACTGCCGCCAAATACCGCTATTCAAAATTACATCCGGTTGGACGTACTCAACCATGTGGAACTGGAACGTGTAGTCGTAGAAAATGAAATCACTCAGATTTATCTCTTGGCAGCCATGCTGTCCGCTACCGGCGAACAAAAGCCCGACATGGCCTGGAAACTAAATGTGCAGAGTCTGCTATCGGTACTGAATATCGCCAAATATTATAACCTTGATAAAGTTTTTTGGCCGAGCAGCATTGCTGTTTTCGGCCCTGGCTCTCCGAAATATAACTGTCCGCAAAACACACGCATAGAGCCGAATACTGTTTACGGCATCAGTAAACGTGCCGGTGAGTACTGGTGCAACTATTATTTCGAAAAATATGGGGTCGATGTAAGAAGCCTTCGCTATCCTGGCCTGATTTCTTATACTGCGTCCCCGGGTGGCGGTACGACCGACTATGCTGTTGATATATTTCACCAGGCATTGGAGAAAAAGGAATATAGCTGCTACCTATCGGAGGACAATTGTTTGCCGATGATGTATATGAATGACGCTATTCGTGCGACACTGGAACTCATGCAGGCCCCGAAAGAAAGGATAAGCATTAGGACATCCTATAATGTTGCTGGCATCAGTTTCGCCCCCTGTGACCTCGCCGCCGAAATCAGAAAGCACATTCCTGAATTTCGGATCAGTTATGCGCCAGATTCCCGCAACGCTATTGCCAATAGCTGGCCAGTCAGCATCCGGGATGACCCGGCCAGACAAGATTGGGGGTGGAAACCCGTTTTTACCCTGGCTACAATGGGTAGCGAGATGTTATTAAAATTGAGCGAAAGCAAAGGTATAGCCTTATCTGAAAAGAAGGCGGAAATACTGGCCTATCCCGATTTTCAGTTGGATGCGGATTTTAACCATTAAGACTTTTTAAAATGCGGGCTTTACAGATCACGCAATCCATAACCAACCGTGAGTCGCAATCGGTCGAACGGTATTTTAATGATATGGAGCAGGAGCCGCTTATTACTGCGGATGAAGAAGCTGCCCTTGCAAGAAGAATACGCGGAGGCGATATGGCGGCCTTACAAAAACTGACCAAAGCAAACCTCCGGTTCGTCGTTTCTGTTGCTAAGCGCTACCAAAGCCAGGGATTGCCATTAGCAGACCTAATCAGCGAAGGCAATATCGGCCTGGTCAGGGCGGCGCAAAAGTTTGATGAAACACGTGGTTTCAAGTTCATTTCGTTCGCTGTCTGGTGGATCAGGCAATGTATCTTAGATGCCTTGTCCCAGCATACGCGCACTATACGCTTGCCTAGGAACCACGTCAATATGCTGACTAAGATCAATAACCAGGCAGGGCCACTGGAAAACAGATTGGAACGACGTGCGACGCAGGAAGAGCTCGCGGAATTCTTTGGAGTTGAACTTGACCAATTAAAAATCGCAGAAGCTAACGCCCCAAGGACGCTGAGTTACGACGCGCCCGTTTCCTGCGAAGATGCCACTACAATGCTTGAAAAGATTAGTAGCCATGAACACACGGTGGATGAACAATTGATGGCTGAGTTTACCGGAAAACTTGCTGGCGACCTTTTGGATATGCTGTCCGGCCGCGAGCGTGTTATATTGGAAATGAGTTTTGGGTTTCATGGTAACCATCCAATGGTACCGGCGGAGATCGGAGATGTTATTGGACTCACAGGAGAACGGGTGCGGCAGATCAGAAACGGCGCGCTGGATAAATTAAAGGAAAGGGCTGAAAGGTTCAGGACACTAATATACGACTAAATAGATGGCAAGTAACGAACTGGTCGGTAATTTGTCCACCGACAAACTGCCCCAGTTTATGCACGAAAAGTAGTTAAAACTCAACGTGCTTCCGAAATCGGTAGCCCGTCTGGAAAAATTATTCAAACAATTAATCAGTAGCTAATCATGTTTTTCTCCTTAGCCGATATTGACCGGTTTAAACAAACGTTTTTTAATTTCATCGAGACCGAACAGGCAGACCATGTGTTTTTCATTACGTTGAACCGGCCTGAAAAGCGCAATGCCTTTACGCCAGCAATGATCAACGAACTGGCCTTTGCTCTGGCATATGCGAATAGTAAGCGTGAAATTTGGTGCGTGGTATTAAAAGCCAATGGCCCGGTGTTCTGTGCGGGCATGGATCTGTCCGTTTTCAAAAACCCTGAATTGGACACGATAAATAAATCTTTACCAGAACCAAGCAGAACCATTACCATCGGTGACGCCTTTCGGCTGATGAACAAACCCACCATTGCTAAAGTGGAGGGGAACGTATATGCGGGTGGATTTCTGATGGTAGGCGGTTGTACGTTTGTACTTGCCGCAGAGGATGTCGAATTCAGCCTTCCTGAAGTGAAACGGGGCATTTTTCCCATGCAGGTGATTTCCACCTTACAAAATCTAATGAGCCCAAGACAGGCCCTTCGCCTGTGCATCCTGGGTGAACCGGTTAGCGCGCGAACGGCGCTGAACCTGGGGCTCGTTAGTCACGTTGTTGCCAGGGGCAATCTGAATGACAGGCTTAACATACTGATCAATACTATTTTGGCTAATTCGCCATTTGCAATCAGCAAAGGTATGGAAACCTTCCGGGCGCTAGTTGATATTCCAGAATACGCCAAGTTTGGGTTTCTCACGGATCAATTAGCGAAGATAAAGCAATCCGCTGATGCGCAGGAAGGTATTGATGCGTTCAAAGGCAAAAGGCCCCCGAAGTGGACGAATAACTGAGGCAATTAAAGAGATATCAATGACAGCTTCTGCTCAAAAACAATTCAGCCGGATCGCATTTGCCTTTGTAAATGAACATTTCATAAGTGCTCTGCGAACAACGATAACCATCGTTATTCCAGTTATTATTTGCTATAGTTTAGGCTATCAGGGGGCAGCGATCGACATCGGGCTCGGAACGCTGCTCGTTGGATTAAGTGATGTGCCTGGCAACCTGTCCGAGAGGCTAAACTCACTGCTGATCGGCAGCGTAGTGCTTTCTCTGGTTTCGTTGTCGACCTTATTGGTATCATCCAGTTCTTTATTATTGGGTGTTGTATTAACGCTATTCTGCTTTAGCTTTTCTATGCTGACATTTTACGGTGGCAGTGTCAGCGCCATAGGCTCAATATCACTGATCATGATGGTCTTTAGTATGGGGCTAAAGCCTGTAAATGATGTTTACTTCAGCCTTTTTATTCTGGCAGGCGGGTTTTGGTATACGCTTAGTGCTGTTTTGTATCTCTCCGTTTTTCCTTATCGCCCTGTACGGCAGGCATTGAGCGAATGCATTGCGGAAGTCGCAGAGTTCCTTCGCAGCAAAGCCTGTTTTTACCAAACGAATATTCCTTTAAACGATTGCTATCATAAAGTAATTTCCGGACACATAAAGGTCAGTGAAAAACAGGATGCGGTGAGATTAATTCTTTTAGATGAACGATTACTTGCTTACCATGAGAACATCAGGGTAAAGCAACTCGTCCGGCTAGCTGCCGAAGTGATCGATCTGTATGAACAAATACTGGCGGTTCATTATGACTATGCTTATATCCGGCAAACGCTTGATGACCTGTCTGCGCTCAGGCCGGTCAACCAGCTGATCGAGTACATGGCGGATGAACTTTATGAGACAAGTATTTTTGTAGGTAGAGGAATTCATCGTAAGGTGCAGCCAACAGGGCAAATGAGATTACTCACCCGACAACTGAAAGACGCCGCCGCCAGGGCTCCAGGCCTGAAGGCTCGGCTGATCGGCAGGATCGTCATGAACTTCGAAGCCATCCATGCAAAAATCGAGCTCATTGGCGCATCTCTCAGCAAACTACCCGAAGGTAATCATACGATTTCTGACAAAGATGCCATCCGTTTTGCCAACAACCAGTCGTTGGATTGGAAACAGATGCGACACCATTTTACCATCCAGGCGCCCATTTTTCGTTTTGCATTACGGGTAACGTTCACCTGCCTGATTGCCTATCTATTGATGCTATTCATGCTGCCGGGTAAATACAATTACTGGCTGCTGCTAACGATTATCATTGTCGTCCGACCTGGGTTCAGTACAACCCGGAAACGTAATATTCAGCGCATAACCGGTACGCTGACAGGTATGGTGGCAGCCTTTATCGTTCTCCATATGGTGCAGCAAAATAGTTTACAGATCATGCTGGTCATCCTTTGCCTGCTGGGTTATCTTAGCTTTTTATATATCAACTATATGGTGAGTGTAATGTTTATAACACTTGTCGCGATTGTCGGACTGCATCTCTTGGGTGGCAATAACGACGATCTTATGTTGCAAAGGGGCTACGAAACTTTGCTTGGGGGCGCGGCGGCGCTAACAGCGGCCTTCCTTTTTCCGTTTTGGGAAAGCCGCAAATTAAAAGATTTGGTCAATCAGGTGGTCACCGCCGATATTGCCTACCTGGAACATCTCCGCGATTTGGTTTTACAGCGGCCTTTTGCCTTTATTAACTATAAGCTGGCAAGGAAGCAGGTATTTGTAAGTTCCGCTAATTTATCGAGAGCTTATCAGCACATGCTTGTGGAACCTCGTGGTGCTGTAATTGATAGTGACATGTTATACCAGTTTCAGATTTTTAACCATGAGCTTTACGCTTCAGTTGCGTCGCTTCTATTAGACCAGGTGAGCAACAGCCGGACACCCGGCGAGGTCGATCATCTCGAAATCGTTGACAGATCTATCGCTTATTTAAATGATGCTTCAAAAGCAATTAACGGCATTGCCTCGCTATCGGTAAATGTTTCGCAATATGATCGAGAGATTAAACCTGTTGAAGGCACGCTTCATAGAGAAATAATGCGAGACCAATTACAATTGATTTGCGACCTTTCAAGAAATATCTATTTGCAGCTGAATAAAATGGCATTAAGTAAACGAATTTAATCTAAAATGTATGAAATATTAGTTTTTATAACGCACGCCAGGATGCTTGAAGGTGAATTGAGAAAAGCCGCGGCACACACTCCTAGCGGAATAACACATGACCATTTTACCGACTTGGCCGAACGCCTTGATCTGGCGTTGCACCCGAAATCCTAGAAAATCATACTATAAGCGGTAAAAGTGTTCCGTAATCAAATGAGAAACCGATGATAATTATCATCGGTTTCTTTTTTCTGTAAATTATAATATGCTTATTTGAAGGATATTAAAGGATATCGAGATCGTTCGATTATAAAATTAAAAATATCAGACTTGAGATAGTTGTTCCGGAATTATTATAATATGGTCTGAATAGGTTAAGCTCATTCATTTAGGCGAAATAATACATGAGGTTAAAGCACCTTCACTTGAAGCATATAATTAAAATAACAATGGCTCATCGTTCTTTTGGGATTTAATGCTGGCTGTTATTCAGGTTTTTATTGTGTATTTTTGATTTTAAGAAAAATAATTGATAGCATATAAGACCCTTTCGGACGACGAGTTGGCCCCACTGTTACAACAGGGAGACCAGCAAGCTTATACGGAAATTTATGCGCGTTATCATGCCGGAATTTATATTCATATCTTTAATAGGCTTCGTATCCGGGAGGACTCAAAGGATTTGGTTCATGATTTGTTCAGTAACCTCTGGCATAAAAAGGAAGAACTTAATTTACACACCTCTCTTAAAGCATACTTGTATTCAGCAGCACGTTACAAAGTTTTTGATTGGATATCCCATCGTGAGATTCAATCAAAATATGTGAGTTCTATCAGTAATTTTATAGCAGCAGGTGAATGCGTTACTGATCATCGCATCCGTGAAAGGCAGTTGATGGAATTAGTGGAGTCAGAAATTGCCGCATTGCCACCCAAAATGCGTGAAATATTTGAGCTAAGCCGCAAAGGGGCATTTTCTCATAAGGAAATTGCAGAAAAGCTTAATATTTCAGAGAAAACGGTAAAAAAACAAGTCAATAACTCACTAAAAATATTACGCGCTAAATTGGGAACCACAATTTTTGCCGCCTTTTTTCTTTAAAATGATAGGATGTTAAAAAAAAGTTAAAATATCTTTAACTTTTCTACGCCCAAGGTCTTCTTCAACCGACTCTATCTATAATTCCCTTAAATGGGCTATAGTTTGATAAATAGATGGAAAATAAAGACGTAGCGGTACTACTTCAAAAATATAAAGCCGGTAACTGTACAGCAGAGGAAAAGGCCTGGTTGGAAAGCTGGTATTTGCAGCATGACCCAGGCGCTATTCTCGAATTGAAACCGCAAGAACTTGCAGCAGACTTGCAGCAGATAAGCGCTGGCCTGCCGCTTTACAAAGCAACTAAAACCAGGTCGCTTTGGCCTCGCATTGCGGTGGCAGCTTCGATCTTGATGGTGCTGTCCTTCGGTACTTACTTCCTGGTTCACAAATCAGCTACGACAGTTCAAATCGCCAATAATCAAATCAAAGATATAGCACCTGGGTCTGACAAGGCTACAATAACCTTAGCCAATGGCAAACGAATTGTATTAACAGGTGCTAAAAACGGTTTGCTTGCCAGCCAGGGCAATACGTCTATTCATATGCAGGCCGGTAATCAGGTTGTTTACCAATCAGCAGGCGCAACAAGTGATCTTCAATATAACACCATGACCACTCCACGGGGAGGCCAGCACTCATTAACCTTATCGGATGGTACCCAGGTGTGGCTGGATGCTGCATCGTCCATCACTTATCCGGTTGCTTTTATCGGTAAAGACCGGCCTGTTAAAATCACCGGACAGGTTTATTTTGAAGTAGCCCATAATGCAGCTAAACCATTCAAGGTTACTGCTAATGGACAGACAGTAGAGGTATTGGGCACACATTTCAATATCAACGCCTACCCGGATGAACCAAATATAAAGACTACCCTGTTTGAAGGCAGCATTAAGATAACCAGCAATACAGGCCAGACTATTTTAAAGCCGGGCCAGCAAGCGCAGCTCAATCAGGATAAGATAAATGTTGTGAGTGATGCCAACATGGATGAGGCTATTGCCTGGCACAAAGGCTTGTTTGAGTTCCATAATGCCGATATTCAGACCGTTATGCGCCAATTATCCCGCTGGTATGATGTGGACGTGAGTTATGAGGGTAAAATAACGGACAGGCATTTTTCAGGAAAGTTGTATAGAAATGTAACCGCGTTAACTGTTGCGGACATCTTAAGCTATAAGAAAATTCACTTCAGAATACAAGGAAAACAGATTATTGTACAACCCTAATAAGCCCCGACTATAAACGAAGATTAAACCCATCAAACAAAGAAAGGAAGCTATGGAAAAATCATACTAAGCAAAAGCAGTAAGGTGGTTCAATAAAAAACCGCATCCCGACAGCAATCAGGATACGGTAATCATTGGGCTAACCCTCCCGGAAACCGGGAAAATAACAATTGGACATTGTATTCACGTTTTACCCAACAATTACAAAAGTAATGAAATTAAGTGCTTTTACTAAGGCTATGCCTAACGCGTGGCCGCTAAAAAAAATCCTGCTGATCATGAAGCTAACTACGCTACTGCTGATCATAACCCTGGTACAGGTTAGTGCCAAAGGATATAGCCAGAAAATCAACCTGGATGAAAAAAATGCGCCATTGGAGAAAGTTCTACAGGCGATTGAGCATCAATCGGGGTATGTCTTTTTTTATGATTCGAAAGATGTTGCACAGTTGATAACCATCCATCTCACCAATGCTTCCATAGAAGAGGCCCTGACAATATGCTTTAAAAATATCCCTTTAACCTACAAGATTGTAGACAAGGAAGTTTTATTGCAACAAAAAGAACCGATAATACCTGGCAAAATTGAAGCTGTATTAAAACCCGAAACCGGTATTCGCGGACGAGTATACGATGAAAAGGGTAATCCTATGCCCGGCGTAACAGTGAAAACTAAAGATGAAAGCCATAGCGCGATCACTGATAAGGATGGAATTTTCTTTTTGACTGGAGTTAATGAAAAAGCTGTTCTTGTGATTTCCTCAATTGGATACCTGACGAAGGAAATCAACGCGAGCGACCCACTTGTGCTGGATATTCACATGGTGATCAGCAACTCCAAATTAGACGAGGTACAAGTAATTGCTTATGGCGAAACCTCACAACGCTTAAACACTGGTGATGTTACTACTATTTCCGCCAAAGACATCGAACAACAGCCGGTGACCAACCCTTTATTAGCGCTTGAGGGTAGGGTACCGGGCTTGTTCATCGCGCAGGACAATGGGATTCCAGGCTCAGGGGTAACCGTATCGATAAGAGGGCAAAACAGTATTCAAAGCGGCAACGACCCATTATATGTTATTGACGGTGTGCCTTATACAAGCCAGCTAATACCAACAGGTATCGGGGGGATTTTGGGCATGTCCTCTAATACTCCCCAAATCGGTTATACTAACATCGGCGGAAATGGCAACCCTATGAGCTTTATCAATCCTTCTGATATCGAAAGTATATCTGTACTAAAAGATGCCGGAGCAACGGCTATTTATGGCTCAAGAGGGGCTAATGGCGTCATTCTGATTACTACCAAGAAAGGGAAAGCCGGACAAACAAAGGTCGACGTAAATGTGCAAAATGGCTATGGAGAGATAACGAGGGAAGCTGATTTATTAAACACTCAACAGTACCTGCAAATGCGAAATGAGGCTTTAAAGAATGACGGATTAACTGCCAGCCTCGCTAATGGTGATTATGATTTGCTGCAATGGAATACAAATAGTTATACCGACTGGCAAAAAGTGCTATTGGGCAATACCGCTCACTATACCAATGCACAAGGATCTGTTTCCGGCGGTAATGAACTTACCCAATTCTTAATCGGTGCAGGATATAACAGGCAAACGACGGTGTTCCCGGGCGATTTTGCCGATCAAAAAGCATCCATGCACTTTAATATTAATAATACCTCGCCCAATAAAAAATTCACCATATCATTAACAGGCAGTTATAGTCTTGATAATAATATGTTGCCGCAGACAGATCTTACTTACGCGGCATATACACTGCCACCAGACGCGCCTGCATTACGTAATCCAGATGGCAGCATCAATTGGGCCCCCAGCAGTACTGGTACTTCTACACTGTTTTCAAACCCGCTTGCTGCAGAGCTGCAAACATTTCAAAACAAAACCAATAACCTGGTTGCAAACTCCGTGATGAGTTATCAAATTATTCCCGGTTTAACTATTCGCAGCAGTTTTGGCTATACCAATATGCAGACTGAACAGCAGAATTTATATCCGCTAACCAGTCAGGCACCGGAAGTCAGGATTTACAGTTCAAACTTTGCTATTCTTGCTACCAATAATATCAATTCATGGATCGCGGAACCGCAACTGGACTATAAAAAAGAAATAGGAAAAGGAAAACTGGAAGCACTTTTAGGTGGAACTTTTGAACAAAATGACGGTAAGGAGATCGCTATTCAAAGCACTGGTTACAACAATGAAGCAAATCTGGGCGATATCAATTATGCCGCAAATTTGTATTCGAGCAATTATATACAATCTATTTATAAATACAGCGCGTTATTCGGGCGGTTAAACTATAACTGGGACGATGAATATCTGGTTGATTTAACGGCAAGGCGTGACGGTAGCAGTCGCTTTGGCGCTAATAACGAATTTCATGATTTTGGGGCTGCAGGAATCGGCTGGATTTTTACAAGAGAAGAAACTATAAAAAGAGATCTGCCTTTCTTAAGTTATGGTAAGCTGAGGGCAAGTTATGGAACTACCGGTAATGATCAGATTGGCGACTATCAGTATCTTAGTTTGTATAACACTGTTTATGCATCGGTGCCCTACCAGGGAAAGGTTGGGTTGGCTCCGGCGAACCTGGCAAACCCGAATTTGGAATGGGAACTGACCAAGAAGTTTGAAATCGCGATGGAACTCGGATTTTTCAGTGACCGGATCTTATTGACAAGTAGTTATAGTAACAACCGTTCTTCTAATGAATTACTGGGCTATAATCTACCAACCGTAACCGGATTCAGTAATATACAGACTAATTTTCCGGCGACCGTTCAAAATACCAGCTGGGAGTTTAGCCTGAATACAACGAACATTAAGCAGAAGGACTTTAGCTGGACAAGCAATATAAATTTAACCGTACCCCAGAACAAATTAATCGCATTTCCCAACCTGGCTACCTCCACTTATGCAAATACCCTGGAGATCGGCCAACCGCTGAGTATTCAAAAAGTTTTTCATTATACAGGTGTTGATCCGGCTACAGGCGAGTATACATTTGCTTCTACAACCGATAAATTTAACCCGGATTATAATGTAGACAGGAATACGGTGGTTAATATATCACCAAAATTTTACGGGGGATTTCAAAATACGATCACTTATAAAAGCTTCAGACTTGATTTTCTGTTCCAGTTTGTAAAACAAACCGGCATGAGCGGCTTATACTCATTGGGTATCCCGGGTAATGTCGGAAACCAATTTACTTCGGTGCTTGCCAGGTGGCAAAAGCCAGGTGATGTTACTAATATTCAACGATACAGTTCCGTTTATTATAATGTGGGTACAGCGTTATCTGATATGTATTCCAGCGACGCCAATTATACGAATGCGTCTTACGTCAGGCTGAAAAATCTCTCCTTTTCCTGGCAAGTACAAAGTGCCTGGGTAAAAGCCATGCGCTTGCAGAGTCTAAGGTTATTTATACAGGGGCAAAACCTGTTAACCTTTACACCTTATAAAGGCGTAGATCCGGAATCTCCCGGTGGCACATCTTTACCCCCGTTGAGAGTATTGACCGCCGGAATTGACGTAGGCTTATAATTCAATAAAAAATTCATGCACCTATTAATTAAAAGAAATGGAACACTTGAATCAATTATATAAAAGACTTGGCAAAATGAAGAGTTACAAGGCACTGTTCATTGTTGGCCCTTTATTCATAATGCTGATCATCCCGGGCTGTAAAAAATTCATACAGATTCCACCTCCCATAACCAGTACCAATGCTGCAAATGTTTATACTACTGATGGTGATGCTGCAGCTGTATTAACCGGTATTTATACCAATTTATCGAACGGTGGTGCCGGAAGCCCGCAATTAATCTCGATGTCTGAATTTCTCGGATTATCAGCAGATGAATTCTCTTTGTCTAACGGGACCTCTAATAAGTCCTACATCGATTATTACCATAATGTATCTGATAATAATAATGCCAACGTTACCTCGGATTTCTGGAGTAATGCTTACCAGATCATTTATGTTTCGAACGCCGCCATTGCTGGATTAACCAATAATAGCAGTCTTACCCCCGCTGTTGATCAGCAACTGCTGGGCGAAGCAAAATTTATGCGGGCTTTTTGCTATTTCTACCTGGTGAATTTATACGGAGATGTCCCATTGACAACAACTACCTCTGCTACGGTCAACGCACGTCTTTCACGTACACCGGTGGCACAGGTTTATCAGCAAATCGTTGCCGATCTTAAAGATGCGCAAACATTATTAAGCGATCAGTATCTGGACGGTACCATTCTTAATCCAACATCTGAAAGAACAAGGCCAACAAAGTGGGCCGCAGCGGCCCTGTTGGCAAGGGTTTATTTATATACCAAGGATTGGAAAGATGCACAAACTGAAGCCAGCCTTGTCATTTCCAATAACGGCACTTACAGCCTTAGTTCCCTGAATGGCGTATTTCTCGCGAATAGCTCAGAGGCGATATGGCAATTACAGCCGGTTGCCTATGGAACCAATACGATCGATGCGGTAGCTTTTATCCTTCCTTCTACAGGTGTAGGCCCCAATAATCCAATATCACTAAGCAACAGCCTTATCAATAGCTTTGAGTCTAATGATCAACGCTTGAGTAACTGGGTAGGCAATGTAATTGATAGCACCGGAGCTGTGCCGGTTACTGAATACTATGCATATAAATACAAAGTTAACGCATATGGGGCACCGGTTACTGAATATGAGATGGTGCTGCGTTTAGGAGAACAGTTTTTAATCAGGGCAGAAGCGGAAGCAGAATTGGGGGACTTCCCCGATGCTTCGGCTGATTTAAATATGATAAGAACAAGGGCTGGCCTGCCCAATACGACCGCATCGAGTCAATCAACTTTGTTGACTGCCATTCAAAATGAACGACGTGTGGAATTATTTAGTGAATGGGGACACCGTTGGCTTGATCTTAAACGCACAGGTACTGTTGATGCGGTAATGAGCGTAGCTACTCCTATTAAAGGGGGAACATGGATTACAAGCCATCAATTATACCCGATCGCTAATTACGAGTTGGTCAACGATCCCAATCTGAAGCAAAATCCCGGTTATTAATTAAAGCTAACATTACAACCATTCTGTTTTATGCATCCAATTGTAAGAATTGAGCATTTGTCTCATAAGTATACGAGTACCTGGGCTATCCGGGACATTAATATTGAAATATACCAAACAGGTATTGTTGGTTTGCTCGGCTCCAATGGAGCCGGCAAATCCACTACCATGAACATCCTATGCGGTGTACTCAACCAAACCGAAGGTAACGTGTACATCGATGGTATCGACATCCGGCAGCAGCCCGAAGAGGCAAAAAAGCTGCTGGGTTTCCTACCACAAAACGCACCACTTCACCTGGAATTAACCGTAGAGGAATATTTAACCTATTGTGCTTTCATCCGCAACGTGGAAAAAAGCAAAGTTAAGCAGGCAGTTAAGGAGGTGATGGAGAAATGTGGCGTGGCGCATTTTGCCACACGGGTGTTGCGTAATCTTTCCGGCGGTTATAAGCAACGCGTAGGCATTGCCCAGGCTATTATTCATCAGCCCAAATTAGTGGTATTGGATGAACCGACGAATGGCCTCGACCCTAATCAGGTGCTGGAGGTACGTAAACTCATCAAGGAAATAGCCGAAGAAAGAGCCGTCATCTTTTCATCGCACATCCTTTCCGAAGTACAGGCTATTTGTAAGGATATAAAAATGATCGAAAGCGGGCATATGGTATTTTCTGATACTATGGATGCCTTCAACAATTATATTATGCCTGAAACCCTGTTGGTGGCTATGGATAACCCACCGCCGGAAGAAGAGCTTGCCGCTATTCCGGGGGTAACCGGAGTGGAGTTGCTGAATGACAGGAGCATCAGGCTTCGCTTTAAAGCATCATCAGCAATTTCAAAACAAATCGTCACCATGAGCGTGCAGCGTGGCTGGGAACTAAAGGAGATCACCCTGGAAAAAAGCTCACTCGATGAAGTATTTGCCCAATTATCAACAAATCAAAAAAGATAAATCTTCTACATGAAAAAGATATTAAAAATCGCAAAACTTGAGCTTAGCATTTTGATTTATTCGCCTGTCGTCTGGATCGTGCTCCCTATATTTTGCGTGTTATGCGGCATGAATGTGCTGAATACATTACGGGACTATCAAACCGCCCTTGCACTTAACGGAAGTGGCGGCAGCCAGCTTACCAGGGATATATATGGGCTTCCTGGTGGTTTTTTTGTAGATATTCAACAAACCTTATACCTGTATTTGCCTATTTTAACCATGGGCATAATGAGCAGGGAAACCAGCAGCGGTTCTATCAAATTACTATTATCCTCGCCGGTTAAGCTGCGAGAAATTATTCTGGGCAAATACCTGGCCCTCGTGATGCTATGTATGGCATTTATCGCCATTCTTGGCTTATTTGCCCTTGTCGGTGTTTTTTCAATTGAACATGCAGACATTGGGCTGCTAATTTCAGGTTTGTTCGGCTTATTCCTGTTGATTTGCACTTATGCGGCAATCGGGCTATTTATGTCTTGCTTAACCAATTACCAGATTGTTGCGGCAATAGCCACACTTGCGGTATTTTCCTTATTGCGTTTTATTGGTTCAGTAGGGCAGTCTATAGATGTAGTGCGTGATCTGACCTCGGTACTTTCCATATCGGGCAGAACAGAAACGATGATTTCGGGATTGATCTCCACCAAAGACCTGGCTTACTATCTAATCATCATTTTTCTGTTTTTGTCGCTCTGTATACTTTACCTGCAAAATCAACGTGAACTTAAATCATGGAAGGTAAAAGCAGGCCGTTATGCCGTTTTATTGATGATGGTGTTAATAGCCGGTTATGTAACATCCAGACCTGTTTTTATTGGATACCTGGATTTAACTGCAGGCAAACAAGAAACCATAACAGCATCCAGCCAGAAAATCGCAAAGAAAATAGATGGGGAACTAAAAATAACAACTTATGTTAATTTGCTCGCCCCGAATCCAGGACTCCTCATGCCTGTATTCCGAAATGGTGATCTGGAATCACAAAGCATGTACAAGCGGTTTATACCAGGCATTGAAAATGAATATATATACTACTACCACAACCTGGTTGACTCTAATCTATCTGTTACAAAATGGAACCCCAATTTTAAAGGGATTAGCGATGTTAACCAGCTTGCAGAGAAAGTTGCTTTATCAAGTGGCTATGATATTCACGATTTTATGCGACCGGAACAGATTGACAAATTGGTGGATCTTAAATCCGAGGGATATCTACAGGTAAGGAAACTGGAATATAAAGGAAAGAGTACATTCATACGCTTCTATTTTAACGATGAATATGGTGCATACCCCATGGAGATGGAATGGATGGCCGCATTGAAGCGATTAGCTGTTGAAGATCCTAAAATCTTATTTTTAACAGGAAATAACGAAACTGGCATTACCGATAAGGACGATCGGGGATACCTCTATATCCTTGCTGATAAAGGCAGAAGAAGGGCTATGGTTAACCAGGGTTTTGAGGTAGATACCATCAATCTTGACAAACAGGACCTACCAGGTAAAGTTGATATACTGGTCATTGCCGATCCTACCGTTTCTTTTAGCGCTGCAACGTTGGCAAAATTAAACCAATACATCGACCGGGGAGGAAACTTACTGGTCACTACCAATCCTGGAAGGCAATCAGTCATCAATCCTGTTCTGTTGGCATTAGGTGTTCAGGTGAAACCTGGTATATTGGTTCATCCGGATAAAAATCTGGGTCAGGATCAGATCGCCGCAGTATACGCTGCCTCAGCTACCAGTATCGATCCGAATGTGGCAATGTTTCAACAGGCCAAAAGAGCAGTCATATTAAAGGGAGCTTCGGCTTTGGCCTATAGCCAGTCTGGAGCTTTTGTCATTCAGCCTTTGTTGCAAAGCCCGGATGGTGGCTGGAATAGTGCGGCCCCAATCAATTCGAATGCACCTGTTTTACTATTTAACGCTGCTGCGGGAGATGAAAAAGGCATATTCCCGGTTTCGGTAACCTTAAAACGAAAAGTAAAGGGTAAAGAACAGCGGATTATCGTTTCCGGTGATGCGGATTATATCAGTAACGTTCAATTTGCCAACGCGGAACGCGTGGTGAAGGAAGAAAGGCAATTGAGTGCAGATATTTTATTCAGATGGCTTGCTTATGGTGAGTTTCCGGTTGTAGATGACCGGTCTGCGCCTAAAGATTTGAATATCACCGCTACAAAAGGACAGATTTCAGCAATGAGTATTGGCTTCAAGTTTATCTTTCCAGCCGTTATGGTGTTAATGGGAATTATTATACTCTTCAAAAGACGAAATAATTAATACTTCAAAAGTTAAAGGGTTCCTCTCTTGGGGAACCCTTAATCAATCTTTCATTAATATCCATAATGAGCTTTAAAACTGATACACAGACACTAGAGGACCTGAACCTGTTAGGCAAACCGGGCAGAGAATCTGTTTTTAATATCTATAATCGTACTAATACGCGCGGTGGTGCTGATATACTGGAGCATCTATTCCTGTACCCGCTGTCAGACGCCGAGGCTATTAATAACCGCAGCCAGACCATACAATATTTCAGCAGGGAGAAACTGGCATTTCCATTTAAGTCGGCTTCGATTGACAGCGCAGAGGTATACCTGGGGATGACAGATAAACGCACCATGTTATCCCATGAGGATAACAATTTGAGCAGAAAGTTCAGCCAGCTAATAGATGCTGACAATGGTTATAAGTTAATTTACAATGGCATTATTGCAATCATAACTATTCTTCAGGATCTTAGCGATTTCATTGAAAAAATAATATCATCTGCCAGCACAACCCCCTTTCAAACCGAACTGGAGGAGATTAAGAGCCTGTTAGCCAATAGAGATATAACCGCTCTAATTGCAGAAAAGAATCTCAATAAATTATCCTACGCTAAAATAGCAGACCTGGATAAGCTACTGAGGTTTACCATCCTTTCAAAAATAAAGGAAATACTGGCCTTCATCTATCAGCTTGACGTATATGTTTCCGTTGCAGCAGTAGCCCTAATGTATAATTATATATTTCCTAAGGCATTACATAAAGATGAGCATACCATAGACTTTACTGGCGTTTACCACCCGCTGGTTAAACATGCCATAGGTAATACGATCTGTATCACCCCGCAAAGTAACATTGTTTTCTTAACCGGAGCCAACATGGCAGGTAAATCCACTTTTATGAAATCGTTGGGTATTGCCTTGTACCTAGCCCACCTGGGCTTCCCCGTCGCTGCCGATAAAATGGAATTTTCGGTACGTGATGGTATCTATACTACTATCAACCTGCCCGATGATCTGAGTTCTGGTAACAGTCATTTTTATGCTGAAGTGCTTAGAGTGAAAAAAGTAGCCAAGGAGTTAGGAGCGAACAAAAACCTGTTCATCATTTTTGATGAGTTGTTTAGGGGTACCAATGTAAAAGACGCTTATGAAGGTACCATAGCGATTACTGAAGCGTTTGCCGAAAAAAGGAACTGCATGTTTGTAGTGTCTACACATATCATCGAAGCCGGAGAGGTATTAAGAGAAGGATGCGCTAATATCAATTTCGTTTATCTGCCTACCCGTATGGATGTCAATACACCTGTATATACCTATAAGCTGGAATCTGGCATTACCACTGACCGGCACGGGATGATCATTATCAATAATGAAGGCATCCTTGAAATCATCCGCAGCAGAAAAAATAAAACCATATCATGAGCTTCTTTGCAGATAAACAAACCTTGGACGATTTGAACATTCCGGGACGACAACGGAACAACTCCATCGCACGCCTGTTTGACACGGTTGTAACGTCTGGCGGCAGAAAACTACTGGATTCCATGTTTCAGCGGCCACTTTCCAACGCGGCTGAGATCAATAGCCGAAGCAGTATTTTTAACTATTTTGCCAGGCAATCCATTACCTTCCCTTTTACCGCTGACGAATTTGGGATAATGGAAGATTACCTAAGTTCAGGGCAGGGAAGTAGTTTCGCTGCGACGGTTGTAAATGTTGTGTCCAAAAAAGTTTTGCAAATAGCAGTACAGGACAGGGAATACGTGCAGTTGAACACAACAATATGCAAAATTATCGCGCTTTTAAATAAGCTTTATGCTTTCGTAAACCAGTTGCCTGATGAGCAAAGCCCTTATAAAGAGCAATTGGATAGCATAAAGAACATATTCGCTAACCCCGGGCTTAAATGGCTGCAGGATGAAGCCGATGTTAAGCGCCTGCCTCTCGTAAAACTTATAAAATATAACTATTTACTACTTACAGGCTTGCGGGAACAGCTCCAGGAGTTAACCCGGATGCTCTCTCTGCTGGATATATATATTGCCGTATCCGCTGTTGGTAAACGAAAAGGGTTCTGTTATGCATTTGCCTTACCTGATAGCAGGAATACGATAACGGCTACAGGACTATACCACCCACTGGTTGAAAATGCTATTGACAACACCCTGATTATGCACCAGGATAACAATGTATTATTCCTTACCGGGGCTAACATGGCCGGTAAATCAACGCTGATGAAATCCTTTGGCATCGCTATCTACCTTGCTCATATGGGTTTTCCGGTGGCGGCAAGCCATATGGAATTTTCGGTTAAAGATGGTTTGTATTCGTCTATTAACGTTCCGGATGACTTGAGCATGGGCTATAGTCATTTTTATGCTGAAGTGTTGAGGGTAAAGACAGTGGCTCAAGAGGTAGCGGCGGATAAGAACCTGGTAGTCATATTTGATGAGCTGTTTAAGGGCACCAATGTTAAAGATGCTTATGATGCAACCCTTGCTATAACAGGGGCTTTTTCTGAGAATAGGAACTGCCTTTTTGTGATCTCCACACACATTATTGAAGTCGGGGAAACATTGCGTAAGCAATATAGCAATTTTAGGTTCGCTTATTTACCCACTGAGATGGATGGCTCAGTTCCCCGCTATACTTACCAGCTTAGAGACGGCATTACCAATGACCGGCATGGTATGATGATTATTGAAAATGAAGGCATACTTGACCTGATCAGATCGAAAACTAACAGTACTAAATAACGATAACCAATTAAAAAATGAAAAAAATGATTTTACTCGCCTTATTTGCTGTTCCGGCAGCAGTTTTGGCGCAAGACAGCAATTTTATAATAAAAGCTAAAGTGGGCAGTGACATTGCACCGGCCAAGGCTTATTTAATTTATAGGGCAGGCGCCAAAGTGTTTACCGATTCCGCAATGGTTGACAACGGCGCATTCCAGTTTAAAGGAACTGTAGCTGAACCCATAAAGGCACAACTAATACTGGATCATAAAGGCATAGGTTTAAGCAGACTAGGTCAGGATGCTGATGTGGTGTTGTTATACCTTGAAAAAGGTAATATCAATATAACAGGACAAGATTCTGTTAAAAACGCCTTGATCTCGGGGTCTAAAATCAATGATGAAAATAAAAGCTATAACGCGCTTATTGCTGCTCCCGAAAAAGCGATGGCTATGTTAAATTCCCAATACCAGGCAGCTTCTGAAAGCCAGAGAAATGATCAGGCATTTATGGATGGACTACAGGCCAGATATGATAAAGCCAAGGAAGAAAAGCGTTTGCTCCAATATCAATACATCAAACAAAATCCTGATGCTTATCGGAGTCTCTTAACACTAATAGAACTAGGAGAACCGGATATGGACGTTGTAACCATAGAGCCGCTGTTTAATGGGCTATCTGTAGCTATACGTACTAGCCCGACCGGTTTAGAATTTACAAAATTAATTGCAGCAGCACGTGCTGTTGCAATTGGCGCCACAGCACCGTTGTTTACGCAAAATGATGTGAATGACCAGCCGGTTTCACTCAGCAGTTTCCGTGGTAAATATGTTTTGCTTGATTTTTGGGCGTCGTGGTGCGGCCCCTGCAGAGGTGAAAATCCGAATGTTGTAAAAGCATATGATCAATATAAAAATAAGAACTTCACCGTACTAAGTGTTTCGCTGGACCGCCCTGGTAAGAAAGAGGACTGGCTGGCCGCAATTAAAGCCGACGGGTTGGAGTGGACCCAGGTATCAGATCTTAAGTTTTGGGATAATGAGGTTGCCAAGCAATATGGCATCAGGGCTATTCCCCAAAATTTCCTGATCGATCCAAGTGGGAAAATCATTGCTAAAAATCTGCGTGGTGATGAACTGAATAAAAAATTAGCTACCCTGTTCAATTAACAATACCTATGAAAATCAAACTTCTTTTTATTTCAGGTCTTGTTGTGGGCACTATCGGTGTATCCCCGGCGCAAAACCTGGCCCTTGACCCGGCAGTCCGCACGGGCAAGCTTGCGAATGGCTTCAAGTATTACATCCGTCACAACGAGGAGCCGAAGAACCGGGTGATGATGTACCTGGTGAATAAGGTGGGTTCGGTGCTGGAAGATGAAGATCAGCGGGGACTGGCGCATTTTATGGAACATATGAGCTTTAACGGCACCCAGCACTTCCCGCATAACGAGCTGGTGGATTATTTGCAAAAAGCAGGCGTACGTTTCGGCGCGGATATCAATGCCTATACGGCCTTTGATGAAACGGTGTATGAGCTGCCGATCCCATCAGACAAACCGGAGCTGTTAAAAGGAGGTCTGGAGATCATGCGTGACTGGGCACATGAGGCACTGCTCGACCCGGGAGAAATTGATAAAGAACGCGGCGTGGTGCTGGAAGAAAAACGTTTGGGCAAAGGCGCGGGCGAAAGAATGCAGCGTCAATACTGGCCTGTAATTCTGAATGATTCACGCTACGCGGTCCGTGTCCCGATCGGTTTGGATACGGTACTGGATAACTTTAAACGCCCGGTGATCGCCCGCTTTTATAATGACTGGTACCGCCCGGACCTGCAGGCGTTAATTATTGTGGGCGATATTAATGTTGATCAGATCGAAGCAGCTATCAAACAGCAGTTTTCAAACCTGAAGAACCCGGTACACGAAAGAGTACGCACCAAATACACCGTGCCGCTGACGGGCAAAAACCAGTTTATAGCGGTAACGGATAAAGAGATGACTACCACGGAAGCCGAAATACTGATCAAGCATAAGGCACCGGAACAACGGACAGCAGAAGATTACCGAAGTGCATTGGTACAAGGTCTTTTTGACCGGATGCTAAGCGAACGCTATGCAGAATTATTAAGAAAAGCTGATCCTCCGTTTGTAACAGGAGGAGCAGGCATATCCGGTTTTATGGGTGGCCTGGATGCCTATGATGCCAGCGTACAGGCCAAACCCGGAGAACTGGAGAAAGGATTGAAAGCCATATGGCGGGAAACAGAAAGACTGAAACGATTCGGTTTTACGGCAACAGAACTGGAAAGGGCTAAAACAGCAGAGCTGAACGGAGTAGAAAGCGAGCTTAAAGAAAAGGACAAAACCAATTCCGGGCTTTATGTAAAAGAATACCAGGCTTATTTCCTGACCGGTGAAGCCGCACCCGGAATTGAAAAAGAATATCAGTTAACCAAAGACGATCTGCCTGGCATCACCTTAACAGATGTCAATAGCCTTACAACAAGTTATATTACTGCTACCAATCGTGATATACTGATCCTGGCCCCTGAAAAAGATAAAAGCAGCCTGCCGGATGAAGCCGTAGTAAACAGCTGGCTAAAAGCCGTTGAAGCGGAAGCGCTTACGCCATACAAAGATGACGTAAGTAGTAAAACATTGTTAAGCGCGATGCCAATTCCCGGTAAAATAAAAAGCGAAGAGCAAAATAAGGAATTTAACATCACCACCATTACCTTAAGTAACGGCGTGAAAGTATTGTTGAAACCTACGGACTTTAAAAACGACCAGATCATTTTCAACGCTTTTGCATCAGGCGGAACCTCATTATACAGCGATGCCGATTACCAATCAGCTGCAAACGCTGCAGGAGTTGTTACAGCAGGCGGAGTGGGCAATTATAATACTGACGAATTAAGTAAATACCTGGAAGGCAAAGAGCTAAGCGTTAAACCCTATATCAATGAAAGGTTCCAGGGCATTAGTGGCGGGGCAACGCCAAAAGACCTGGAAACAGCGATGCAAATGATCTATGCTTACTTCACTGAACCACGGAAGGATACAACAATCTTTGAGGGAATTATAGCCCGCTCAAAAGCAGGCCTGGCTAACCGTGGCAGTGACCCTAACAGTGTGTTCAGCGATACAGTAAGCGCTGTTATGGGAAGCCACAACATCCGCAGAACAGGTCCAACTCTCGAAAAAATGGAACAGATTAACCTGGACAGGGCTTACCAGATTTATAAGGAGCGCTTTGCCGATGCAAGCAATTTCACGTTCACCTTTGTGGGAAGCATTGATACCAATGCTATTAAGCCACTGCTGGAAAAATACCTGGGTTCATTACCGGTAACCGGTCAGCATGAGCAGGCAAAAGACCTGAATATTCACGCGCCGTCAGGCAGGATTGAGAAAACAGTTTATAAGGGCAGCGAGCCCAAAGCTACTGTTTACCTGGTGTATACAGGTAAGTATGACTATAGCCCGGAGAATGACGTGAGGATGGATGCGATGAAGGAAGCCCTGGAGATACGACTGTTGCAGCGGTTACGTGAGGATGAAAGTGGTGTATACAGCCCGGGAGTGCAGGCAAGTACTATAAAGCTGCCGCAACAGCGTTACAGCTTCCTGGTTCACTTTGGCTGCGCGCCGCAAAATGTAGAAAAGTTAATTGCTTTCACATTAGATGAGATTGGCAAGCTTGAAAAGGATGGGCCACTACAGGAAAACGTAGATAAATGGCGTGCAGAAGATAAAACCAGTTTTGAACCGCAACTGAAAACCAATGGTTTCTGGTTAGGCTATATTAACGGACAATTGCAAAATGATCAGGATCTGAACCAGGTTAACCAATATAACAGCTTAGTAGATGCTGTAAAACCCGGCGATGTTAAAACAATGGCAAAAAAATACCTGAGCGGAGATAATTATATCAAACTGGTTTTGATGCCGGAACAGTCCGCTAAATAGAAATTATAACATGGTCACATGGAAAGACTTTTTTGAATATGCAATTACTGGTTTAGTAATGAGCGCGACTTTATACATGATTATACATATGACTTGCAATCGGATAATAGGGATAAAATTGAAGGATTATTTAAGTTCAGATTAAGAAAAAAGATAAATAGATATCTGATGTTAACGCTTTAAATGTATTGCAGTATGTATTGTTAAAGCTGTAATGATTGCATAGCAAAAGATCATTATTGTAATAAAATACTTCCTCGTTCTTTATATCAGTTAATAGTTAACTTATAGAAGTTAATTATGAGAAGCGTTCCTCTCCAGGAGTGGAGAGAACGTTTTCAAAAGATATGATAGTATACTGCGGTAAACACGCGGGGACTACCTGGATAATTAACCCTTATGATGAGTGGTATGCGCTGATCCGTGCTTGAACTAAAGCCTTTTAAAATCCTATCTCGAATCCGAACTTATTTTTTACCTTTAATGTATTTCTTTATTTTTATGGACTTATTATTTATATAATTAACTATTTTTTGAATATTAAGTAATCGTTAAAGAAACCAATTTATAGTATCAAAATATAAATCTTGACACCGATAGATAGCCTTACGGATATTGAATTGTTTGACTTATTAAAGGCAGATGACTGTGACGCGTTCGCGGAAATCTATAATAGATATAAGTTCATATTGCATAACCATGCTTATAAGAAGACAGGCAACAGAGAAGAAGCGAAAGATCTTGTACAAGATCTTTTTTCTAATCTTTGGACAAAACGGGCAATAATAAACCTCCACTCCACTTTATCGGGATATTTATATACCTCATTAAAAAATGATATTCTGAATTTATTCGCTCATCAGCAAGTTAAGGGGAAATATATTGTTTCGATGGAAGCATTCTCCAGAACGGGAACTGTTTTAACAGATCACCTGATACGTGAAAGGCAGTTTTCTGAATTAATAGAAAACGAAATTCTTGCGCTACCAGCCAAAATGCGTAAAGTATTTGAATTAAGCAGAAAATCTCATTTAAACCACAAGGAAATTGCAGCACAATTGGATATTTCCGAAAAGACCGTAGACCGGCAAATATCCAATGCGCTTAAAATTTTGAGAACTAAACTGGGGCTCCTCGGCTTTTTAATTTTTCTTATTAAATATTAAGCTACCCATTTAATTTTTCTTGAAAAATATTTCCATTTCATCTGCATGTTAGCTCTTCTATTCTTGTCTTACCATATAACCAGTTATTTACAGCCTAAAGTAGAATCATGCAAAGAGAAGAATTTTATCAGCTATTTGATAAATTTAAAGCAGGGGAATGTACACCCGATGAGATCGCTTTTATTGAAAGCTGGTATTTAATTTATGAAGAATTCGATAATCACGATCTCACACTGGCTGATCGTAAAGAAGACCTCGATAAGGTCTGGGGTCAACTGAAAATAATTTCACAAAAAAAACAGATTTCGATCTGGCCGCGTGTTATCGCAGCAGCCTCAATTCTCCTTTTTCTTTCCACCGGCGGTTATTATTTGCATTACAGGCAAAAAAAACAACCGCAAATAGCTCAAAATAAAATGAATGATATTCCCCCCGGAGGCAATAAGGCTATTTTAACGTTATCAAATGGCAGGCAAATTTCATTAAACAATGCTCAAAACGGAAAACTTGTAAATCAAGGCAATACCATAATTCGCAAGACTGCAATAGGACAAATAGTTTATACGGCTGTTGCTGCAAACGTTGAGTCGGCTCCAACACAGACTCTCTATAACACTATGACTACACCTAAAGGTGGCCAGTACCTGGTGATTCTACCCGATGGCAGCAAGGTATTATTAAATGCCGCTTCTTCTTTGCGCTATCCAACGGCGTTTACAGGAAAAGAACGCAAAGTAGAACTATCGGGCGAGGCCTATTTTGAGGTAGTTCATAATGCCGCATTACCTTTTCGGGTAGTTGTTGCTGATCAGGTTGTGGAAGATTTAGGCACGCATTTTAATATCAATGCTTACCAAGATGAGCATTTGATTAAAACCACCTTAATAGAAGGAGGTGTAAACATTTCTGTTAAAAACCATCATGTGATTCTAAAACCCGGCCAACAAGCAACGCTAAATATTGATTCAACAGACCAAAACATCAAGGTAATTGAAAATGCAAATGTGGAAGAAGCAACGGCCTGGAAGAACGGTTATTTCAGATTTAATAATGAAAAAATCCCGGAGATAATGCGCCAATTATCCAGGTGGTACAATGTTGATATAGTTTACAAGGGAAACATTACTAACGATGGGCTAAATGGTAAAATATCACGGTTTAAAAATATTAGTCAGGTTTTACAGATGTTGGAATCTACCAAACTGGTTCATTTTAAAGTAGCGGGAAAGGAGGTTACTGTTATAGAATAAAAAAACATTACTTACCCTCCAGGCATAAAAAAGGCTATTCCAGGTGAAGTCGGAATAGCCTAAGCCATATTTGATCCAATAAATAAACCAATTATTTACCGCGGAGTACCAGAGTCAATCCTAATGAAAAAGGACCCGCACTAAATCATGACGTACAAATGTACAACAATTTTTACCCCAAATCCCATGTTTGGCCTGTTGGCCGTACACACAAAATTCTGTTGATTATGAAGTTAACAATCTTCCTTTTAGTCAGCTTTATATTAGAGGCAAACGCGGGTGCTTATGCACAAAAAGTTACCTTGTTTGAAAAAAAGTCATCTATAAATCAGGTCTTTGAAGAGATCAGTAATCAAACAGGATTTGATTTTCTGTTTTCAACATCTATGCTAAATGAAGCCAAGACGGTAAGTATCCAAGTTAAAAACGCCGAGTTAGACGATGTTTTAAAAAAACTATTTGCCGGGCAGCCTTTTACTTATGTTATTGTCAATAAATCGGTAGTTGTTTCAAAAAAAGAACAATCCGTTTCCGACTCTTCCCAAAATGTAACTATTTCGGGACGTATTCTGGAGGCCAAAGATCCGCCGGTGCCGCTTCCGGGGGTAACAATTACCATCGCAGGTACATCAATGGGAACAGTCACCGATGCTAACGGTTTCTTTAAACTTAGCGACGTACCAGTTAACAGCACTTTGCGCATAACAATGATTGGTTATAAACCCCAAGAATATCTTGTCAGAAAGGCGAAAGCCGACCTTACCCTTTCTCTGTTTCCTGCCCTATCGGAACTTGATGAAGTGGTAGTGACCGGGATCGGAAAACAAAAAGTAAGAGAAATAGCGAGTTCAGTCACGACTATTAATATGGAAAATTTGATAGATAAGCCGGTAACACAGCTTTCTCAGGCTTTACAGGGGGGCGGCACCGGTATACTGGTTAATCAGAGCAGCGGGTTAGTAGGCAGTGACCAGGCAACAATAACAATACGTGGGGTTGCGACAGTTAACAGCACGAGCCCGTTGGTATTGGTAGATGGCGTTCCATACGATATGAACAACCTTGATCCAAACTCGGTTGCCAGTATTACCGTGCTAAAAGATGCAGCTGCAGCGTCGATGTATGGTGCACGTGGAGCAAATGGTGTGATCGTGATCACTACCAAGCGCGGAGTTGCAGGCGTTATCAATGTAAATTACAATGGTTATTTTGGTATTCAGAAAGCGGTATATACCCCCGATTTCGTAAATGCCCCTACCTATATGCAAATGGTCAATCAGAAGAATATAAATACCGGCGGCGCCCCTCTTTACAGCCAAGGGGCTATTGATTCGACAGCTTCAGGCCGTTATCCAACACTCTATCCTAATACTAACTGGGCTGCGTTGACATTGCGGAATTCAATACCTATTCAGCAACATTCGCTTTTGGTATCAGGCGGTAATACAGCATCCAGGTTTGTAATTGACATTAATAACACGGACCAGTTGGGTCAGCTGCAAGAACTTCAAGGTATACCGTTATCAAAATACTCCCGTACCACCGTTCGCGTAAACAGTACGGTAGACTTAACAAAAAACGTATTAATATATACTGATTTATTTTCCGCCAGGACCGATCAAACTGAACCATTTTTTAATTATGGTGGACGTAACACCTCCTACTTTTACAGCAGGTTATACATTGCTCCGCCAAATATTGCAGCAGCCTATCCTGCCAAACCAGCAAGTGAGTTGCCAAGCTATATTCCGCCAGGTTACACTTTTTACGGCAACACCGGAGAAAGCTGGAACCCGGTAGCTTTACTTGCATTAGGCGGAACTCAAAAGACTTCATCAAACCTGGCCATGATCAATATGCGGCCCGAATGGACGATAGCACCAGGGTTAACTTTGAATGGGCAGGCAAGCTATAATGTCGGTTCGGGTGTGCAACAAGTAAGCGAAAACGGCCATGTTTATTACAATTATTTCAACTATTTGTCCGAAGGCGTACCGGTAACCCTTCAAGATTACTCCAGTCTTCAGGGGGGGCAGACCTATTTTTTATGGGGAGGCAATCTGGATTTTAAACGAAGTGCCGGAAAAAGTTCGTTTACTGCATTATTGGGCTATACACAGGAGTTGTCTTCTAATCAGCTGACGGATATAGCTTTGCGGTCTTTATTTGCCAAAGCAACTTATGCTTATGATGAACGCTATTTAGTGGAAGTCGGGATAAGGCGGGATGGTTCATCAATTTTCGGTCCTGGTTATCAATGGGGTAATTTTCCTTCTATAGCCCTTGGATGGAACATCGATAAGGAGCCTTTCTTTAATATCCAAGAAGTCACCGGGTGGAAAATACGAGTATCCTATGGGAGCCTGGGCAACAATAATGTAAATCCTTATCAGTATCAAACCACCATTAACGGCAATGGTACAGAAAATAATATCGGCAATCCGGATATTCATTGGGAAAAAACTAATATGGTCAATATCGGCACCGATCTTAGTTTAAAATCGGGTTTTGAAGCTACCATAGACTGGTTCAATAAAAGAACAAATGATGTACTATTTGGAGTGCCTCCATTATTGACAGGCGGCATCGGAAGCGGAACTGATGGAGGAAATTCAGGTCCGCTGATAAATGCCTTTAGTGCAAGAGTAGACGGATTGGAAGCCAACTTAAAATATCATAAAAAGTTGTCTAAAGATTTTAGTTTCAACGTAGGACTAGGATACAGCAGGGAAACAAGCCGTATTATGAAGTTGTTATCGGGCAATGCTCCAATTATTAACGGCAATACCATTTTGTATGTAGGCGGCCCTCTGTATGCAAATTACGGTTACCGTACTGATGGGCTATTGCAGCAAGCAGATATAAATAACCCTGCCGTTGCAAAAATGCCCGGTGAACAGGCCGGCGATATAAAATATGTGGATGTTAATCACGACGGTACAATTACTACTAAAGATATGGTACCCCTGGGCACCACACAACCTACCGATATCTTTTTTGGCAATTTAGGTTTCAATTATAAAGGATTTGATTTTGACGGCCTTATTACTGGACAGGCAGGTGCTGCTATATTTTATACCGGCCAATTGGCAAATCCTTTTAACGGAGGGGAGGAAACAACTCCGCAAAAATCTCAAACTGATACGTGGACACCTCAAAATACCAATGCAAGCTTGCCAAGGTTAACAGATGGGGGCAATTTAGCTTTTTCGGATTTCTACAAGCATAGCGGTACCTGGGAAAGGGTTCGTTACCTGCAAGTAGGCTACACTTTTCCGCAAGCATTGAGTAATAAGATAAGATTAAAATCGCTCAGGATATATTTCAATGCACAAAACCCATTTACTATTTCCTCGGTGAAACTTATAGACCCGGAAAGCCAAGGTAGTTTATATACAGTTCCTATAATGAAAGCGTTTACCTGCGGGCTTAACGTTAAATTTTAGGGTCGATTCCAAATCATAAAAAAGACACACAGATGAAAAATATCATTAAATACTGCATATTATTTGTTCTGATAATAACCGTATTTGCCGGTTGTAAGAAGGACAGTTTTTTAACGCGTAATAACCCAACTGCTACAACCGATGCACAATTTTGGCAAACCCAGGGGCAGTTATCCGGCTATCTGGATCAAATTTACTCCTCTGCCATTCCCGGTGCTGTATTAAACACTTATAGTGTTACTTATTCTAATGGCAGCATGGAGATGTCTGGAATAACCGATGAGGCGGTATACAGATCTAATTATAATGACTGGCAGAATTTTGTTAACGGAACAGCTACTTCGTCTATAGATATTGCTCACGCACTGTACGCTCAATATTATACAGATATAAGAAATTCTTGCCGTATTTTGGAAAACTATAAAAAAATCTATATAGTAGATACTGCGCTCAGGGAAAGGTATGCAGCAGAGGCCAGGGCATTAAGAGCATACTCCCATCTGAAGTTATTTCAACGTTTTGGGCCTATCCCTATTGTTACTACAAGTTTAACGGTTCAAGCTGCAGAAAATACCCCGCGCAATACACAAGCTCAGGTTGTCAGTTTTATCTCAACACAGTTAGATACCGCCGCCGCTGTATTGCCAACAACATATAATAGTTCCGACGCTAAGCGTATTACCAGGGGCGCCTGTTATGCCATGCAGGTAGAGCTATATCTTACTGTGAAGAATTACCCACAGGTAATTGCATATGCGCAAAAGTTGATAGCGCTAAATGTATATAGCTTATATATCTCACCCAATCCTAAGGCCAACAGCTATTCCGAGCTGTTCGGATATAATGCCTTGTTGAATAACGAGGAAATCCTGATTAATCCTTCCGGGTGTAATCAAGTGTTCTTCAGATATGCTCCCGCATCGGCAGGCTCACAGGCTGTTCTTAGTCCCACCGCGGCGTTGGTAAATACCTATGAGACCCTGCAAGGCAAAACCTTGCAGGAGCTAGGCCAGGATAGCCTGACGGCCTATTGGAAAAACCCCTTATATCACAACAATCGTGATCCGCGTATGGCGGCGAGCATTTTATTTCCGGGCCAAACGTTTGTTGGTAACTTATTGAATCCGTTTAACACTTCGGGTACAGATGCGATTGGAAAAGCAGAGTCTACATTTACCGGTTTTTGGTGCAGGAAATATGTGGATTCCACCGATGTGTCCAGAAGTCAGGGCGGTACTTTAAATTTTATGGTTATCCGCTACCCTGAAATACTATTAAGTTATGTGGAGGCTCTGGTGGAATCCGGTGATTGGGCAAATCCTGACGTTAAACGTTATTTAAATATGATAAGAAATCGCGCGGGGATGCCTAATTATGATGAAACGGAATATAACTCGCAGGAAACAATACGTACGCTGTACAGGAGAGAGCGAATGGTCGAACTCGCTTTTGAAGGTACCCGTCTATTTGACATCCGGCGGTGGGGGATTGGTGCCCAGATATTGAACGGGCCAGCACAAGGGGCAATAAACCCAGCAAACGGGCAGCCAGTAACAGCAGAGACAAGAATATTTATTACAAATAGGGATAACCTCTGGCCAATCCCATTAACTGAAATGAATGACAACACCGCAATGACGCAAAACCCTGGTTGGTAACAATAGCATTGGTAAAAGTGTAAGTCGAATATTCGGAACAGCTTTGATTAGTTATCATCAAATGTTGTCTGGTTAAAAATCGCAGCAATCTTTTCTTTTGCGGTCAAAGAATGAAGAACCACAATTGAGAGCGTTAAGATATTATCCATAACCATTGCCACAAACAGCGATTGATAAAAGCGATGTTTGTGGGTACAAAATGCTGATTACAACTAAAAACTGATTTGGTTAGTTTATATAATGAGTGGGTGAAATAAAGTCCAGCAATGGACTTTATTCATTTATAATTTAGCATAATTGAAAGACGATTGGCTTTACCGACCGCTTGGAGACAAATCTATTTTGTCGTACAATGGTCTGCAAAAGCACTGGGTGTTGAAGTAATACGTGGGTGAAAGAAAATATACTTATGAAACTTAAAAATAATGCCTTATTACTTATTGATTTATAAAATATTGATGATACATGAAGTGTAAAAGAATTTATCAACGAATTTGGATTGCTGTATTCATGTTGATAGGTCAACATAATACATTATTTGCTCGTGGAACTGATCTATATCCTGCAAATAATGATCGCAAACACTCGCCCGGTAAAACAACATATTATATCGACCCGCAGCAAGGCAGTGATTATAATAGAGGCACGTCCATAAAAAAACCATGGAAAACCTTCAGACCCGTTAACCAGCTTTTGTTGTCAGCCGGTGATAAATTAATTGTACTGGCACCCGGCAGATTCAATGAGTCACTAACGATAATGGGACGTGGTGACAGTCATTCGCCGATCACCATTAGCTTTGCGCCGGGCCAGTATGACTTCTTTGCCGACAGTGCTTATAAAACAAAGCTCAATATTTCCAATACGAATGACACTCCGGATTCATTAAAAGCCATAGCGCTTTATTTCTCTCACTCAAATCATTTGCGTTTAGAAGCGACTGGTGCCAAAATAATGATCCATGGGAAAATGATTGAAACGTGTATTAATCAATCCAGCGACATCAGTCTCCGTGGTATCAGCTTCGATTATTGCCGTCCAACCGTATCCGAATTAAAAGTGATCAGCATAACGGATCATTCGGCTGAGCTGCTAATTCATAAAGATTCGAAGTACAGCATCAAAGACAGTCTGCTGACCTGGAAAGGGGAGGGCTGGCAGGTCGAACCAGGCTGGTATTGGCAGGTTTTTGAACCAAACACATGGGATGTTTACCGGCTGAGCATGGACATGAAAAAAATACGTTTTGTACAAGACGGTGGGCAAGTCAGGGCGCTATTTGAACAGAACCCAGGTTTTAAAGTGGGGTTGATTTATCAAAACCGGGATGTGACCCGTGATTGTGCGGGCATATTTATGCAACGAAGCAAAAATATTAAACTGGAAAATATACGTATCTATTTTATGCATGGTATGGGGGTCGTCAGTCAGTTCTGTGAAAATATCAGTATGAATGACGTGGTGATAAAACCTGATGAGCATTCCGGAAGGACATGTGCGGCCTGGGCCGACATCTTGCACTTCTCCGGTTGTAGTGGCTTGATCAAGGTAACCAACAGCTATTTGTCTGCAGCGAACGATGATGCAATTAATGTGCATGGGACTTTCTTAAAGATAATGCAAACCGTCACACCAAATCAGGTAATAGTGCGGTTTATGCATGAACAGACTTATGGCTTTAATGCCTTTGCCGCAGGCGACAGCATTGAATTTGTGCATTCAGCAACCCTGATGGGTTTTGAACGCAACGTAGTTACGGATGCTAAGATGCTGAATAAACGGGAGATTCTTCTGACGCTCAAAAAAATGATTGCAATGGAAATTAAGCTAGGAGAGGTGGTGGAAAATATTTCAGCCACACCACGTATATGGATCAGCAATACAGTCATCGCCACTATTCCTACTCGTGGTGTCCTGATAACCACCCGGCGGAAGTCTATCATTCAAAACTGTGCCTTTCAGCACATACATATGAGCGCGGTAGCTGTGGCCGATGATGCCCGAAGTTGGTTTGAATCGGGTATGGTAAGCGATTTAACGATTCGCAAAAATAAGTTTATAGATTGCGGCGGCCCTGTGATTATGTTTCATCCTGAAAATGACAGATTTAATGGCGCTGTTCACAAAAATATAATGATTAATGCCAACCTGTTTATGCTTAATAGTACCAAATTACTGGAATCGCGAAATACATCTAACGTGCGGTTAAGTGGTAATAAAATAATCACATCCGCGCCGGTTAAATTAGATGACCTAATCAGTCTGACGAACAGCAACCACTTCAAATCTATAGATAACACTATGGAAATTGGTAGTCGTAACACCTCAAGTTTATATCTTGGAACAGAATAAATTAATCATATCAACGAAACAATACAGGCCCGGACATAATCACCGATAAGTAACGTTGATATAGCTGACTGATTAATGTCTGTATCCTCACAATTAAAAATAAAAACGGACATTTTATAGGTCAAAAAGCCATCCATCGAAAAATGAACGGTTTTTGACCCTTCATGGGGAGGTCGAATTCAATGACAGGTTTATCCGTGATCCCGCTCAATTCCGCTTCTATGCAAACTACGCTCCGCACAATCCTTTTTTAGAATTTTATACCTTTATTAAATTTTACACCTGAAATTCGTTCGCAAGCGTCTAAAAATCCTTCCTGAATGGTTACATTGTCGGCAGCAGGATGATATTCTCTTCGTTCTTGGTGATAAAAATATTTCCCGGTAACCAATGCTTTCTCATCATTACTTACTGCTAGCCACACTTGTGTTTTTGGTGCATCTGCTAAACTATCCGATGCGCTTGAGCCGCCCATTTTGGTAGCTACCCATCCGGGTTCTAAAGCATTGGAGTAGATCTGCGGAAAATGCCTTGCTACCGCAAATGCCAATAATACGTCGTGCAATTTAGTATCTGAATAAGCCTGATAACCGTCCCATATTTTGCTATACCAGGTTAAATCTCCCAGCGATGGGCTGCCCTGCCGATGTAATCCGGAACTTAAATAGATCAAACGCTCAGGCAAATGAATCAAGCTTGTTAAAATGTATGGGGCAAGGCTGTTAACAGCAAATAATGGTGGTAAACCATCAATGGAATTGTCTCTGTGCGGTTCCTGATAACCTATGCCCGCATTATGAATAATAGCATCAAAGTGACCCAATTTATTTACTTTTTCTGCCAGTTCAATGGTTTCGCCGATGCTGGACAAGTCAGCTGAAACGGCGGTTTCAGCCCCGGGTGATGCGTTCAATGCTCCTATTGCACGATCTTCGTTACGTGCATGTAATACTACCCGGTGACCGTCGGCTATTAATAATTTAGCAGCCATCCGGCCAAGACCGTCTGCTGCACCTGTAATGAATATACGTGCCATTGTTCTTCCTTTTTTTATTAGTACAAATGTCGGGATAGAAGATTGTCAGGTACTTAACATATGGTAAAAACCTACTATCGGATATTCTTAAATATCCGGCTAAGTGATTGCTGCACAATACCCGGGTAGAATGCAACATCGCTTAATGGCATACGCATGGCTACATCTACCTGCCGCATGATAAATAGTTTATAGCGGTTTTTCTATTTTATCCATCTAACCCCATTCATTGCCAATTTTTACACTAAGGAGCCCGAACAAAGCAAATTTGTACTGACCGTTTGCATTGGAAGTACGTTGTTAGCCAAAACAGGACTCTTAGACGGAAAAACTACAGCCTCTAACAAGAGGGCCTTAAATTGGATGATGGACCAGAGATCTTCTGTCAACTTAATAAAAAAGCCAGATCGGCAAAGGATAATAAATATTACAGTTAGTCCGAAGTCAGCACACGTATGGATGTGGTAGGTGCTGTTTATAAATCACTGTATATTAGATAATTAATTAATATCTTGATTGCGGCTTGATGGAAAACTAATCTTAGTTACTTTAAAAATTCCCTTATTACACCGGATGTCGAATAAAGCAACATTTAAATCGCAACCATTCTGAATCTGCCAACCATATTTTTCACTGATAAAGAGTCTAATGTTACCATTTACCTGATGGTATCTCTACTTTATTTTTAACCTGAAAATCCGATAAGGTAACTTGGTCAGGTTTTTATTATTGTTGTTCGCTGGCATTTGTTGTATTTGCGAACAAGAGATATACAAATATCCGTCTTTCGTTAGACTGTAACTATCGGGCCAACTGAGCATGTCTTTATCTTGTACTAGTGTAGTCATTTTTTTATCAGGACTTATTTTCACTATACTTGAATGTTCAAGGTCACCCAGATATAAATTTCCGTCTTGATCAAATTCCATTCCATCGGTGGTGACAAATTTGCCCAAATCTTCAACTTTTTGCGCTATAGATTTTTCGGGTGTTTTAAAATTCCGCAAAAGCACCGTACTTACCCGGTATAGTTGGTTATCAGTAAGTGATTTGTAATAAAGCCAAGCTTTATCCGGACTCAATGCGATACCGTCTGAGTTGACTTTTACCGGCCCCTTGGCGTTTGACATTTCCCTTCCATTCATTTTAAAATGATAACTGGTATCTGATAAGGTTGAATAATGGTTATGTAGCACCATTCTGGAATCACCAGTGTTAATATTTAACACAATAATCCCTCCGTTCCTTGAACTGGTCATATAAGCAAATCCGTTTTGGTTATCAACCCGGATATCATTGATATAGCTTTTGAGTCCTGCAACGTTTTCCGGAAAACGGTAAATGCGTTTGATGTTGTTTGTTTTCAAATCGATCAGGATAAGTTTATTACTTTTCTGATAGACATCAGAAAGGCCGATACCCGCAGGATCAACGACCCATAAGTAACCTTTGTCATCGGCAAAAACCGCCTGAACGCAGACAAATTTACTCTCGCCGCTTTCGCCTTTTTTGAAACTATTCCAGGCTTCATCGGGATAGGGCGTGGCCTTTCCATCTTTACCAACTTCTACAACAGAGTAACTGTGCTTATTGAGCCAGTAGGGATAGCTCACAAATAATCTTCCGTCAGGAGAAACAGCAACTCCTGTCAACTGGTAAGTACTGTCAGCAAATACCTGCTCTAATTTATTAGAGGCAATAGATATTGCTGCAGTATCCTTTTTATGTTCACTGCTATTATGGCTGGGTTGAGAATAGGAGGCCAGTGCCATTCCTGTGGGAAGTAAAAGTGTTAAAATATATTTGTTCATAAATTTAGTGTTTAATGAATATCAAAGCTTTCAGACAGGAGCGGTTGGGAATTAGTACATTGCCGTCTGTATTGTCACAATTGAAAAATAAAAACTGACATTTTACAGGTTAAAAAAGCCGTCCATAGAAAAATGAACGGCTTTTATCGGATCTTAATAAGATCTTATCGGATCTAAAATTAAATTACATTACATTTCGAAGTTAATTAGGATTGACTAACCTGCTTGTACACAGCAATAATATCCATATTGCCATAAGCGGGTTCCGCATTTTGAAATGTTTGGTAGGCAACGGAGCCCAAAGGGGTTGAAAGTCCGATTTCTTTCGCAAGGCGCAGATCTTTCGCAACATTACTTAATGCGAATAATGCATCAAATTGATTGTTTACAATCGCGTCACCTTTAATTTTGATAAATGGACTGCCCAAAGCACTATTATTAATAAGCGTCATCAGATCCCTACCGCTGATGCCATTTTGTGTGGCAAAAACAACAGCCTCTGCAAGTCCTTGTGCATGTATGCCTAATAATGTGTTGATCACTAATTTAGCCGTATTGCCAGCGCCTGTTTCTCCAACCAGCATAGCTAATCGCCCTATTTTTTCGAGTACCGGCTTGGCGTGTTCAAACGTCGCTTGATCTCCGCCAACCATTATAACCAACTGACCTTCCTGTGCCTGTTTAACGCTGCCCGAAACAGGAGCGTCTAAATATTGGTTTCCTTGTTTCTGGCACAAAGCGGCTATTTCCTTGCTAATTGCGGGCGACACCGTACTCATATTGATAATTATCTTACCACCTGTAGATACGCTTAATAAGCCGTTTTCCCCTTTAAAAATGTCAGAAATAGCTTTATCGTCAGTAACCATAATAAAAACCATATCCGATTGTTGTATGAGCTCAGCAGGCGTAGCGGCTATACTTGCGCCGTCTTCCTTTAAAGCTTTCTCTTTTTCCTTGTTCCTGTTATATACGGTAACCGGTAATCCTGCCTTAATTAATGATTGGGTCATCGGTACGCCCATTTTTCCGAGGCCTATCCAGCCTATTTTTGTTGATTTCATGATTGTAATAGTTATATGATTGTATTGTCAATGCATTAGCATTTACTTTTTTTCTGCAAGTTGTTTCAACCTGTTATCCCATAATTGGTGCCCTCTTTGCATGGCGTTAGGATCTTTAGCGTGCATGGCCTTCGCACCTGGCCCCATAGCAATCTCCTCCATATCTATTTTGCAACCACCAGACTGATCTTCCAATAGCCAAGTATGATAAGCTTTTAGTCCTTTGGTATAACCAAACCAGCCGAGGCGGTTATTCAGTACGTATTCATGTACTCTTGTGCTGTCTAAATGGATACCAAAGGTATTCCAGGTAAACAAGCTGTTTTTTTCTAAAATGCCGGTGTTGCTGTTTAGCACTTTGACGTCACTTGAATTCGGATACCATTGTGGCCATTTTTCTGCTTCAGTGATATCCCGCCATACGGTAGAACAAGAAGCATTAATGAAAATTTCATTATGGGCGAAGAGATCTGCTTTTTCGGGTGATAAACCTTCAGGCCAATGAATAGATGGATTCCGGTGTGCAAGGTCGCCATTCACTACCGGATCTCCGGGAGTTGTCGTGTCCGCTACGGTGATCTTTGCTAAACTGTCAGCTGCATCGTGAACAATAGAAACTTTTGTGCTATCTGTAGCAATCCCTGATTTTTGATTTGAATTGCATCCGGTAAGTATTACCGGTAATGCGATAGATATTGCGATCCCTAAAATTTGATTTTTCATGTCCTTAGTTTTTAATTTGCTTATTTGTCTGATACAAAGTTCAGCAGAATTATAAAGCTAAGGCTTAACATATGGTAAAAACGAAATTGGATGGAATTTCTTAATTTATTAGGTTTAATACGTTAATAGCTATATTTGTTATTTACGTCAATAAATTGGTTTATTCCGATTGGTTCAGTTTTTAATCTTTTCTTTTATCAATATGATTGTGCCTACT